>ENA-UOOR01000147-UOOR01000147.1-fermentation-metagenome-genome-assembly--contig:-NODE-147-length-101011-cov-17.802627_pt1 | contig 101011 bp, 120 predicted proteins | sample MGYA00245780_ERZ724029 | MGnify/ENA primary metagenome ERZ724029 (study PRJEB28704, sample SAMN03018315) | fermentation metagenome | biome: anthropogenic terrestrial biome; feature: soil...
GCCTTTCGAGCCGATGACTCGGGTTCGAATCCCGGCCGGAGCATTTTTCATACCTAAAAAAAAGGAAATATTTTTCTTACAAACACCACACAAGGATGTAGCAGTTTAATAACACTGCAGGGGTGCCCGAGCTGGCCAAAGGGGACAGGCTTAGGACCTGTTGGCGTAGGCCTACGTGGGTTCGAATCCCATCCCCTGCATCCCCTTCAATTGCCGGGGTGGGGTAGTTGGTTATCCTACGGGACTGTGGATCCCGCGACTCGGGTTCGAATCTCGGCCCCGGCCTTATTTTTACTGAAATTCTGTTATTTATCTTCTAATTTAATGAAACAGGTTTCTTCTCTTTATCCCAATGGAACTATAGTGATTTATTGTTTTTGAAGTGACACACATCACCAATTTTAGAAAGTTATTAATAAAATAAAGGAAAGATATTGAAATGATTATAAAGGTGGGGACTATGATAAAGATGGAAAAAACCTGTGGATCACCCAAAGTCGAAGTGATGAAGGATGGTAAAAGGATCGGCCATATGGATGGAATGAATGTAATCCAGTGGTTCCTGAAAAATAAATACAAATACACTGGCACATTTTCCCGTTTTATAACAGAAGATCCAGATGACAGCCACTCCGGCATCAAAATAGACATAGTAATACCGGAAAAACATCTGATCATCAAAGACGCCTGTATTGAATGGATGAAAAGCCCCCTAAACAACGGTACCTTCAACGCTAAACGAATAGAAAGCTATGAAGGACAATATAGCCCCGGTTAAACATCCATTAATTTTATTAGATAACATAATGTTCAACTAATTTTATTTTAAGGGCCATTACTATGAGTAAAAAAGGTACCCGTGAAGAGCGCGAACTGGTGAAGATGCTGTGGGACGCAGACTGCGCGGCAATGAGAGCACCTGCCTCGGGTGGTGCCACCAAAAAACCACTCCCCGACGTAATAGCCGGTAACGGTAAGATCTACCTGGCAATCGAAGTCAAATCCACCTCTCAGGAAAGGATATACATCGATTCAGGTAAAATAGACGCCCTCCTGGAATTTTCAAATATATTCGGAGCCCAGCCCTACGTCGGTGCCAAGTTCATACGTGAAAAATGGCGTTTTGTAAGGATTGAACACCTCCACAAAACAAAACAGGAAAACTACCGCTTAGACAAGGAATTAGCCTTTGAGAAGGGTATCGAACTGGACGAATTGCTCGGTAAAAGTAAGCAGGTTAAGTTTTAGTTAAATAGAGTGTTAAATAAGCGATTTTTTTTATTTCATTACAATGGTTCCTTCCTACCCGCCGCGTCACGGCGGTATTTCCCGAATTCTGTGATTAACTTTACCTCATCACTCCAGAACACCGGGCCCTCTTTACATATCCTCCATCCGACATCGTCCACGCAGCACTGGCCGCAGATACCCACCCCACATTTCATGTAGCGTTCCAGTGAAAACTGAGCCATGATTTCATATTCCTCTGCCAGGTCTGCTACTTTTTTCATCATTATCTCCGGGCCGCAGGTGACTATCATATCGTAACTGTTACTCTCAAGCACTTCCTGGGCCAGATCTGTTCCGAATCCACAAAAACCATAGGTTCCATCATCGGTGCAGGCCTTTAAGTTGGTATCCGTTTTGTTAAGGCGATCCATAAAAAGTAGTTCATCCTGTGTGGCTGCTGCGCTTATCAGATCCACCTCCACACCCTTCCGGGATGCTTCCTCAGCAAACGCTGCCAGAGGGGCCATTCCCACACCCCCACCAACTGCCAGGACGTGTGGGCCTGCAATTTCAAAACCCCGGCCATAGGGTCCTCTCAATCCGAGCTGAGCCCCTACTTCGAGCTTGTGGAGTGCCTCGGTGAATTTACCCACCTTTCTTATGGTGAATCCGATTTCACCTTTGATCGGGTCAATCAGGGATATGGACATGGGTTTTTCATCGTGAAAGTTCCAGATCATCATAAACTGACCGGGTGTCTCTTCTGTAACCTCCCAGTCAAAAATGAAGGTCTTAACTGTGGGTGTTTCCTCTATTATGTCCTTTATCTCTACGATTTTTGGAACGTTCATGTTTTTAATTTCCTGTTATAAATGTTAATTTCCCATGGGCTAAGTTAATTAGATTTCATGGACCTTACCAACCATCTCTGATACGTTATCATAGCCCTTCCTGTTCATGAAATTTTCAAGTCCAGTGCAAATCTTCTCAAATACATCCATACCCTCATAGTAAACGGCTGTTCCGAGTTGTACAGAGCTTGCACCGGCGTATAAGAATTCAACTACATCTTTATAATCCCTGATTCCACCCACACCAATTATAGGCACTTTAACAGCTTCATATACATCGTAGACACACCGTAAAGCTATTGGTTTTATGGCCGGTCCTGATAAGCCGCCGAATTTGTTATGTAGTATGGGCTGGGCTGTCTCCAGGTCTATACGCATGCCCGGGCCCACCGAGTTTATGAGGGTTATGGCATCACAGCCGGCTTTCTGGGTGGCTTCTGCTATTTCAACTATATCCGTTACGTTAGGGGTTAGTTTAACTACAACTGGGGTTTTGACCGACTGTTTAACTGCTTCAACTATCTGTCCCGTTGCGTCGGGGTCCTGGCCTATGGATGCTCCGCATCCGCCTGATGCATGGGGGCATGATACGTTGAGCTCTATCATATCCACCATTCCTTCTATCTGGGATGCGACGTTCTGGAATTCCTCTGGACTCGCCCCGTAGATGGATGCTACAGCAGGTACCAGGCCTTCCAGTTTCTCCAGTTCAGTTTTAAAGAGTTCTACTCCCGGGTTGGAGAGTCCTATAGCATTTATAAATCCGCCGGTGACTTCCACGGTGGTTGGATTGGCATATCCGGGATTAGGTTCCATGCTGAAGGATTTAGTTACCACTGCTCCTGCACCGCTCCTGGCGGCCCAGTTAAGGGATGCCGCGGTGCTGCCCATGATCCCTGCCGCCAGCATGGTGGGGTTTTTCATTTTAATTTTGCATATCTCAGTTTCAAGCATTTGAACCAGACCCAGAAAATATTAAATTGATATCAGTATAGACTTATTGGTATGAAGTGTTATATTACCTGGTGTTTCGCGGGTTTTATTGCCCTTGATGAAAATTGTGCCCTCTTAGATTATGAACTTTTCCCAAAGAGCAAGATAACCCTAAGGCTTACCGAACTACTGGAAGGTAATTTGGTAAGAGAAGAAAAATCTCTGCTCAAGAGACTGGTTAAAAACTATGATGAAGTTGTTGTAGAGACGGAAATTTCTCCTTCCAAATATGAAAGCCTTAAAGATTCCTCTAAATTTAAATTCCAAACACCGAATAAAGCCGGGAAATATGTTAGAACCTACCTGGCTGATATTTTAATCAAAACTGATTTTATCGAGACAGAGGAAGAATTAAAGGAATTAATACATGATACTTCCCTAACTATCACCAGGGAACGCCTGCAGGAGGCAAGTGAAGCAGAAGATCTGGTTTTGATACAGGCCATAAACGCCCTGGATGAACTGGACGAGACCACCAGCAAGTTAGCCGAACGCCTGAGAGAATGGTATTCCATCCACCTCCCGGAACTGGATAAAATAAAAAGCCACGAATACTACGTTAAACTGGTAGCAGATTATGGAGATAGAGACTCCATTATAAGTTCCGGATTAGAAGAGTCAAACCTGAAAATAGAAACCAGTACAGGGTCTGATCTGGATGAATCTGACATCATCATGCTAAAAGAATTTGCTTCTTCCACTAAATCCCTGCAAGCCACGAAAAAGTCGTTGAATTCATATATAGAAGATAAGATGGATGAACTGGCACCTAACCTCAAGGACCTGGTAGGGGCCTCCCTGGGGGCGAAAATAATCGCCCATGTAGGCGGGTTAAAAAGACTGGCCCTGCTTTCGTCCAGTACTATCCAGGTTTTAGGGGCCGAGAAAGCCCTCTTCAGGCACCTCAAAACTGGTGAAAGACCACCTAAACACGGCCTGATCTACCAGCACCCGGAGGTCAGAGGGGCGAAGTACTGGCTAAGAGGGAAGATAGCCCGGGCCCTTGCATCCAAAATATCCTTGGCTGTGCGTAAGGATGTCTTCTCTGGGGAATTCGACCCATCCATTAAAACCAGCTTCGAAACCAAGGTTGAAGATATTAAAAAGGCACATCCATTCCCTAAAAGGCCAAGTAAAAGCAGTAAACCTGGTAAGAAGGTTAAAAAGAAGAAGAAAAGGGAGAAGTATAAGAAGAAGTTTGATACTTACTACTGAGATAATTTGTATACTATTTTATGAGGGATATCCAATTATTCTATAAAGAAAAGATTTCATTAAAGAGGACTGTATCATTCAATAAAGGAAGATTTCATGGTTAATGAAGCTGTATTTGAACATATAAAAGTACGTTATCTCTTTTTGTGGTTAATTGTATTTTTTATTCTTGCGGTTTTTTTATATGCTGGAACTACTAATCTAGTTGCCGAGGCAGAGGTTGATGTGGTCGTCAGTTTTCTATTTTATGGTCTCATATCCCTCTGGATCATCCGAAATTTTCACCGGGTAAAGATGAACAATGAAAAGTTCTTCGGACATTTACCCCTTAATTACAACTGGCTTTACCTGTTCATCATAATATTTGGTGTGATAATATTATCATTGGGCCTTGGTGAACTCAGTCGTTATATCCTATCTACTATAGACCCTAATATATTAAATGAACTTCCATCAACCAGTTTTTTCTACAATCAAAGTGAAACACCATTTGCTCCCATCCTTAATTACATCGAATTCATTGTAGCAGTTATCATCGCCCCCATCGTGGAGGAAATCTTGTTTAGAGGAGTTATGTTGCACCGTTTCACCATCAAATGGGGTGTCAAGTGGGCTATACTGGCTTCCTCCATCATCTTCGCATTATTCCACGCCGATATAATCGGAGCATTCATCTTCGCCATTGTGATGTGCATCCTGTACATAAAAACCGCCAGTATCCTGGTGCCCATATTAGCCCATATTATCAACAACCTGCTGGCCTATGGTTTCGAGATAATGCTTTCCTTCAGCCCAGGGAGTACAGTGGCCAGTCACAGTTTAGAAGTGGCTGTTTTGCTCTTAACAGTTTCCATTATGATCATATTGTATTTCCTTTACAGAAACTGGCCCCAGAGGTACTGGCGACCTCCCTACTTCCAGGAAGTTTATGATGGAATTCCAGAAAATCTCTATTACGATTGATTGAAAATTTATAAAAAAAGGAATGGTAATATAACCCCTGATTTATAAAAAGAATAGTTAATATAACCCAGAGGTAAAAAATAAATGGAAACCATAAGAAAATGGAACGATTTCCCATCGGTGTATCAATTTGAAAGCCAGCTTGCCACCTGCAACCTCACCCCAGGCGAGCAGGTTTACGGGGAAAAACTGGTGGAAAGCAGGGGAGGGGAATATAGACTGTGGAACCCCCGACGGTCGAAACTGGCAGCCGCCATACTGAACGGGTTAGAAACGTTCCCATTCCATGATAACTCCAAGATAATTTATCTGGGAGCTTCTACTGGCACCACACCCTCCCATATTTCAGATATCACGTCAGATGGCCGGGTCTACTGTGTGGAGTTCTCCCCCGGGGTGATGCGTAAACTGGTGGATCTATCCCAGATACGACCTAACCTGATTCCGATACTGGATGACGCTACCAAACCACGTAATTACCTGCACCTGGTGGAGAAGGCAGATATAATTTATTCTGATGTGGCCCAGCCCAACCAGACCGAAATATTCATGGAAAACATGCGACTGCTTTTAAAAGAAGGTGGTGTAGGGTTTTTGATGCTGAAGGCCAGGAGCATCGACGTGACCAGAAATCCGGAAGAGATTTATAGAGAAGAAGAATCAAGACTGAAAACCGCGGGGTTCCGCGTGCTGGAGAAAATAGATTTAGAGCCCTATGAGAAGGATCATATGGCCTTTGTTTGTGAGGTTTCTTTTTAACGGTTGGAGTTTTTTGTAACTTTATCCAAAATCTTCCCTGCAATCTCCCTTTTGGAGGTTAAAGGAACCTTCAAAATATTATCATCAATAATTAAAACTTCATTACTATCGGAATCAAATCCAGCACCCTCTTTAGAGACATCGTTGGCCACTATGAGGTCTGATCCTGATTTTTTCATCCTTTCCCGGGCTGAACTTACCAGTTCCTCTTCTGACTTGCCATATTCTGCTTTAAAGCCAACCAGGAAGATTTCGGGATTTAATTTTTTTACTTCGTTGATTATCTTAGGGGTTCTTTCTAGTTTCAAGATCAGGTCCTCAGATGATGAGATCTTGGTAATTCCCTCATTAATTACTGGTCTGAAATCAGAAATTGCGGCTGCAGAAATGAACACATCATATGTTGGAACATGTTTCCTTATAGCTTCCTGCATGTCTACCACAGACTCCACCTCAACCACATCAAAAATATGAGGTACACCTACACTTATCCTTCCACAAATTAAAGTTACTTCTGCTCCTCTGATAAAGGCTTCCCTGGCCAGTTCCACACCGGTTTTACCGGAGCTCAGGTTGGTTATTCCCCGGAACTCATCTACTTTCTCGTAGGTGGCCCCGGTACTGATGAGTACCTTTTTGCCCCTGAGATCTCCTGCGGATGTTTCTCTTAAAACATTCAGTACTATATCATCTATATCTGGGAATTTAGCCTTATTTTCTTCTACTTTAGGCTTTATGAAGGTTATCCCTTCTTTTTTAAGTTTAGAAATATTATCTCTAACTGCACGGTACATGGAATGGTGCATGGAAGGGACAAAAACTATAGGGGTCTCGTAGCCAAAAGCTGTGACTAGCAGGGTACTGATGGGGTTGTCTGCCATTTTATAGGCCAGTTTGCTGATGACGTTGGCAGTGGCCGGTGCAACCAGTATCAGATCTGTCTGGGCATACTTCACATGCTCTATTTGACCTGTAAGGCCTAACACCACCTCTTCTCCAGTGGCGAATTCCATGACATGGGGATGAATTATCTCACAGGCCGCATCGCTCATGAAGCATTTGACATGGATATCATGCCTTTTAAGTTCCCTTGCCAGTTTAACTGCCTCTACTGCAGCCACACTTCCGGTAACACAGAGCACAACATTCATGGGATCAGCAATTTTTGTTTTAAAAAAATAAAAATAAGGTTATACTAGTAATAGAAAAAATTATCTCCTATCCACCACTACCAGGGTGTTTTCAGATGTTAATTCCTGGATTATGTTGTTTAGGACGTCTAATTTTCCGGGTATCCTACGGGAGTCTTCCCTCATGACTCGGATTTTATATTTTTCCTGGCCGTCCTTACCATAGACTATGTTGATACCTGATATCCTGGCTGGGGCGAGTATATCCCTGGCTACTGAGCGTAGATCTGAGTTTTCGCCCACGACTCTTACTTTCTTTCCTATAACCCTGGATATTTCCCGGACGATCTTTCCACTTTTACCGATGAGTTTACCCACCTGATCCTTCTCAGTAACGATGATGACCATATCACCGATTTCTATGGTCTTTTTAAACCCTATCTTTCCATCACCAACTCGGTATAGTATTTTTGCAATGTCTAAATCCATCTGAGTAATTTCACCACTCTTTAACTTGTTTTCACATCCTTGACAGAGCATTCCGCTCTTGAGACAGACATCGCATACTGGTAATACCATTCTACATTCCTCCTTTTTCCAAAAAGTCGCAGGCGGACCTGCGCGATAAATATTAAATAATATCATTTAATAGTCAATTTTTTCAAGTTAATCCCTGAATAGACAGATTTAGCGCCTATTTTTTGTACTTATTTGATAGTTATAAGATAACGCTAAAATAAAAGCAAGATATATCTAAAGGTGTAAATCTGTCCCACATAAAATGATACTCTAACAGTATTAGTCTATTACTTCTTCTTATATATAATATGCACTACCTATAAAAAAAATTGGGAATGAATCCAAAAATAAAAGGAAAAAATTCCTACTTAGAGAACTCTAAAACTGTTTATAATCAGATCGAAGTTGCTCTGCTCTTTTTCAAAGTTGTTAGGGATGGTGCCGCAGAGGATCACGTATATCTGTCCATTCTGTGAAATCCACACCGCCCTCATCTGGGTTTCATAACCGCCGTAATTGGTCATATAAACATTTTCAAAGGCTTTATTATTATTCACTGTGATGTTGGCCTCTGAAATACGCTGATTAGTTGTGTTGTTAAAGAGTTGTGCATAATTTTCTGTGTAAACTGCTTCCAAATCCTTACCCTCTGTATCATTCGGTTTCTGGATAAGCACGAAGGTAGATGGGTTATTTCGAGCATCTACCGTGGAAGGATCCCCCACTGCAACTACGGCATTGGGTGCTGTGGTGTTTGCTATATTCCACGTTCCATTATAGGTGAATGAAACGTTGTTTCCAGAATAAGATTTGGTCTGGTTGGCCTCATCATCGGTAACACACCCAGAGGCTAAAATAACCAAGGTCAATATGACTAACACTAAAAAAATTGGGTATTTTTTCATAGATTCACCTTGAATTAATGTAACGAATTTTTAAAAGCGGTTAGATCGTATTAATTTTTTATTGTAATTAAATCTTTATATAGTTTAAAAAAATTTTAATAAAAAAAAGGAATTCTGGATTTTATCATCTGCTACTATTAGTCGTTGGGTTAGTAGGTTGTGTAGGAGTATTGGTACCACTACTACTTCCGCCGCTGTTACTGCTACCACCGGTGCTGGTGCCACTACTTCTACTCGTTGAAGTGGATTGTCCGGTGTTATTGGTGCTGGTGGTTGTATTGGTCATGTTGGTGGTGTTGTTTACCACGGGAAATGCACTTTGATTTATAGTCATGTTTGCTGCTGCTGATTCGGACGGTATCTTCATGAGGAAGACTCCAAATCCAATACCTGTAACGAATATTAATGCCAGTATGGTATATATCACTGCTTTACGCTGTTTTCCATTTGATGCAGTTTTGGCTTTAGGGTAGGATGGACTGGAAGAGGTGATGAATTGTTTCATAAGCTCTTCTTTAGCCTGTTTTGCTTCTTCGGCTTCTTTCTTCTCTGTCCAATATTCCAGGGGTTTTTCAACCTCCCCTCTGCCCTGTAATCGTTTAACCCTATCAGCTACTTCCAAAGTCTCCAGCTTACTTTGTAAATCCTTTTTTTGAGAGTTATAAGTTTTCTCTGATATGTTACCCTGTGAAAACTCAAACTCCAGTTCCTGCAAACTTCGGATGACTTTTTCTTTATCTGATTTTATATCAATCATCTCCTTCTTTAGGGTATGAACCAAAAATCTTTACGTATCCTACTTTTGGTTTAATCATATTTATAATGTTTCTGATCATCTGGTCCTCCCTATGCCCCTCAAAATCTATGAAGAATATGTATCTTCCCAGTTTCTCCTTGGATGGTCTGGACTCTATCTTGGTGAGGTTAATGTTAAAACCCGCGAAAATTCCCAGTATTTCATATAAACCTCCTGGCCTGTCTTCTGAAAGGGAAAACACAATGGATGTTTTATCCTTACCAGTTTTCTCGTGATCTTCCCTGCTGATTATTACAAACCGGGTTAAATTATTCTTGTAATCCTGAATATCATTCGCTACGACTTTTAAACCGTTTATCTCTGCCGCTCTCCTGGTGCTGATTGCAGCAGAGGATTTTTTCCCCACAATTATTTCAGCTGCCTTTGATGTGCTGGTTACAGAACGCATCTCCACCTTCAGGTCTTCGATGAATCTCCGGCACTGGGACAGGGCCTGTGAATGGGAATAAACTATTTCAATATCACCCAACTCTGCATCAGGGTTTATCAAGAGGTTATGGCTTATAGGGAGTATGATCTCTCCCTTTATCTTTAAATTATAATCATGGGTCAACAGATCCAGTGTTATGCCCACCGAACCTTCTATGGAGTTTTCTATGGGAACCACTCCACAGTCTGCTTCGTCATCATCCACTGCCTGGAAAACCTCCGAGATGGTGTTGAAGGCCATATGCTCTCCCTCTATAGTCAGGGCCGCTTCCTCGGTAAACGTGCCTGGAGGGCCGAAAAATGCTATTTTCATAAACAAAACCATTTCATTATTTTATTTAATACAATCCACCGTTAAGGTAGTTAGTTATTTTATCAGTGGTCGATTGATGTACTCTTCTTATAACTGCCTTTCCATCCTCATAGTTTACCAGAACTGCCACCACACCTAAATCGCGGAGGTGCCTTAAAAACTCTTCTACTTCCTCTGGACTCTCGGCATCCATCGTCAGGTCTTCCCCGGCAACTTCATCGGCGGAGACATGTTTTATAGTATCCATCATGGGGTACAGTATTGATTCTCCCAGTCTTTGGGCTCTTTGTTTCATTTCCTCTTCTGATTCCTGCATCTCATATGACTGGAAGCCTTCCCTGATCACCCTGCTGAAGAAGAATGCTTTACCCAGGTCAAATGGGAATTTAAAGGCATATACTAATTCGTCATCATGGGCCTGGGAAGAGGTGTACTTGAGTGGGGGTAAATCCATTTGGGGGTCCTTTATAACCACTCCCTCCCTACCATTTTCTCCTAACTTTTTAACCAGTTCTAATATTTTAGTGGGAGCATCTTCAACGGAGTAAATCCCCAATAGGTTAACTGGTGGTAGATTATATTCATTCAGTAGTTCTCTCTTCTGATTTACAGGTAATGGTTTCCCGGTGAGTTTTTCCCTTACATCGAATATTCTAAAGCCCAGTTCCCCTATCTCTGGGTAGTAATGGGATACGTAAGGGTTGTTTGTCCCCAGCATCTCCCCACATATCACCAGATCTCCATGGTCCTGGAAGAACTGGGTTAAATCCATGAGTTCCTGTGCTTTCTTGGTGGTGTAGGGGCATACATATCCGCCCCGGGTGAAGGCCACAATTTCCGGATCTATGAAGGCTATGCGGACGTTGTATCCGTTCATCTTCTCTTCAACTGCCACTTCCCCCTGGAAATGGGATTTTATAGCTTCCTTTAACATCAGGGTCCTTCTTATTTTGGGAAATCCCCTGATTACCTGGATTTCCTCCCCGAGAGAGACCATGGTTCCGGCTTCGATTTTACCCACGGCCTTTCTAAATTGCAGGGCGGTGATGAACCTGTTCTGGTAAAATTTAAGGTTACCCTTCTTATAGGACTCTTCCAGTTTATGAGGTTCTAAGTCGAGTAGTTCAGGAAGTTCCTTAACAATAAACTCTTTGAGAGACATTTCAAAACTTTCCTACCGGAAGAACATTTAAAATAGAATTTATCTGATGATATCCTTCCTGACCTTATATCCGTCCGGTTATCTTGCGAAAAATCTGATGTGTTGTGGACAAGGCTGCATAGTGCAACTTGAGGTTCCGATCACATTCAGTGCAATTTACGCCGTCGATCTCAGTGGACCTCCTCCAGTTCCACTATGAGTTTCATTAAATCGGTCTTAGTAATGATACCGGTGAGTTCACCTTCATCCAGCACGGGCAGTCCACTGAAATTGTTTTCCACCATGATGGTGGAAACCTCTTCCATTGAAGCACTTCCTGGTACTGTTTTAACGTTCTGGGTCATGATATCTTCCACCAGCAGGTTCCTGATCCGGGCTGGTTTGTATTTATCTGGCACCACTTTGCGGAAGGAGATCATGGAACGTGCTATGTCCTTTGAAGTTACAATCCCCTCTAATGCATCATCTTCTGTTACTGGAAGTCTTCCGATGTCTTCATCGAATATCAGCCTCCGGGCGTGGACCAGTCTGTCCTGGGGACCGATGGTAATGGGGTCTGTTGTCATTCGATCTTCTACCTTGATCTCCTGGAAGGACCTGCCCTTGGTGGTGTTGAGGAAGTCTGTTTTAGTGAGCATCCCCTTGATCTCGCCACCGTCCACCACTGGTATTCCTCCAATGTTGTTTTCAATCATTATCTGGGCAGCTAATCCTATACTCTTGTTGCTTTCAATGGTCAGTGGGAGGTGTGTCATGACTGTGGAGACATGGAAATGGGAGGGTGCCAGATTTCCGTATCTGGAGGACCCTAAACGGCGGGCTATGTCCTTTTCAGTCATTATTCCCACCAGTTCTTTTACATGGTGGCTGTTGGTGTTTACCACCGGGAGTCGGGAGACTTTATGCTTTTTCATGATCTTAAGTGCATCCTGTATGTTTTGATCCTTATCCACCAAAAATACTTCTCTGCTCATTATATCTTTCACGTGCATTTTTTATTCTCCTTTAAACGTATTGAAGTTTTTTAGGGGCAATTGGGTAAATAATGGGATTTGATTATTGTATACCCCTGATTAAATCTGTTTTTGTAATTATTCCCACTATTTCATCGTCTTTTACCACGGGTAGTCCGCTTATTTTCTCTTTCAACATGATGAGAGCGGCTTTAGTGGCGTCTTCATCCTGATCTATCATGGTGACATCGTCTTTCATTATGTCTGAGGCGGTGAGCATGGAGATCAAGCGGAAGTTCTTCTTGTCTATTCCATTGGAATTTCTGATGAAATATATCTTCTCCACGGCCACTCCTGTCTCTGAATCTTCTACAGAAGCAAATGATATATTCTCCGGGGTTATGATACCAACAGGCTGGTTATCACGTATCACCACCACTTTACTGATTCCATTTTCCTCCATCACTCCGATAACATGGGCGATGCTGTGGTTTTCATTGACAGATATCACATCTTTACTCATCAACTCGGATACTTTCCACTTACCCTGATATTTGTCGTTGTAGAAGTTTAACAGGTCTGTTTTAGTTACCATACCGGTTAATCCATCATCATCCACCACGGGTATGGAGCTGATACCATTTTTAAGCATTAATTCCACCACGTTCTGGACATCTTCTGAGGGTCTCGTGGTTACCAGGCCTCCTGTCATGGCCCGGCCAATTAATATCTTATCTATGGGTCTTCTTTTCCATTCGGGCCCGTTACCCCTCATCTTTCGGCTTAAATCCTTTTCGGTGACAATTCCCACTGGTTTCCCCTGAGTGTCAACAATCACTACCCTGCTGAGGCCGTGTTTGAGCATTAAGTTCCTGGCATGACTTACCTGCTGGTTTTCCTGCATCACAACTACTTCATCACTCATTATGTCTTCAACTTTCATATCTATCATCCGCCAGAGGCTTTTAATTTTAGATGACTATAGATCTACATTTTATCTTTATATTTTATCCACAGAAAGCTCTTAAAATATCGCTTTCGGTTATTATTCCCTGTAGTTCATCACCGTGAACTACAGGTAGTCCGCCCATACCTTTATCTTCCATTATCTGACATATGTCACCTAATCGGGTACGGGTGGTGGTGGATATGACATTTTGTTCCATTATATCGCTTATGTAAGTGTTCAGGATCTCTTCTGCATTTCCCGTGCTGTTGAAGGCCCGGTTTTTCCCTAAAAATTCCATGACATCGGTGGCGGTTACTATGCCCACGATCTTCTCCTTCTCGGGGTGGGGTGTTTTACGTTCTTCTCCTATCACCGGGATTCTGCGGAGTTTGTTGCGGACCATTATCTTGGATGCGCCTTCAATTCTTGTACCGGGGGTGGTGGAGATGACATTTTCCGTCATGTAGTCTTCTACCAGTTCATCGGTGAGTACTCCGGCCATGAGCAGCACGAAATCTCTCTCAGATACTATGCCCACTATCTTATCCTGGGAATCCGTTACAGGAAGTGCTCCTACTTCCCATTTAATCATGTTCTCGATGGCGTCCTCCACCGAATCCTTATCACTCAACACATGGACTTCCCTGGTCATTATCTCCTTTACAGATTCATTTACTGCAGCCAGGAAGTTGCCCTGATACTTATCTTCTAAAATCTTATATTTATCCCCGCCGCCTAGAAAATCCAGGATGTCCATGGAGGTCACTATTCCCAGTAGTTTACCTGTTCCTGGATCGGTTATGGGTAGCCTTCTGAACTTGTTCTTGACCATGGTTTCAGCGGCTTCCTGTATGGTTGTACTTTGAGGTGCAGTTACCACCTCTCTTCGGGCTATGCTCATCACGTCCCCTTCATGTTCAGAGGTTCGTGTTTTAAATTCCAATGGACCTCGGTCCATTGATTTCACCAAGTTTACTGGTTGTCTTCTTCTCATTAATACACCTTCATTAAATCATCTAGTGGAGATGTTTTAATATTTAGATTACTAAAAAACAGGCCTATAATTCAACAGGCAATTTATATAGGTAATTATCCTAAATAGGACCATAAAATATCTTCTCTTGCAATTATACCCATTAGATCAGATTTGGTAGCTCTATTTGGCTCTTTTTTAACGTACACTGGATTTTCAACTACGGGCAGCCTTCCTATATCGTACTCGATCATCATCTGGGCCACTTCTGTTACGCTGTTTTGTGGGGTTGTAACCAGGGGCGGGGTCTTCATGACCTTCTCCACCCTGATGGAACGCTTTATTTCACCAGATTCCCTGCCGATTCTAACGTGCCCTGAATCTATTATGTCTTTCCTGGTTATTATACCGATGAGTTTTTTATTTTTGATAACTGGGAGTCCGGAAAATCCGGTCTCATCCATCAAATCCCACACCTTGGATATGGGCTCATCATATGTGCAGGTTACCACGTCTCTGGTGAAGATACTGCTTATATCATTGTGGGCTGGTTTTTTACCGTTGTATAAAAATTTTCTAAGTATATCCACTGCACTGACTATTCCCACCAGCTGCATGCTGTCGGCTGATTCCACCACCGGTGCCTGTACAGTATCTGCTTTAAGAAGGTTTCTGGCCAGTTGCCTGATATCTGCATCAGGAGTGGTGATCACCTTGGGGTGTTGCATTACTCCCCGGGCATCTACGTTTGATTTGGTGGCGGATATGTTCATAATATCCCCCCGGGTTATGATTCCTTCCAAACGATGGTTGTTCACTACTGGCAGGGCTCTAAAGCCATCTTCTCGTAAAATAGACCTTACTCTTGTGGCGTGAGTATCCACAGTAACGGTTAAAGGGCGGGAGGTCATGATCTCTTCCACGTGATCCAATTCAATCACCTACCTCTCCATACAATCTTCACAGAGAAATTTACCATCCACTTCAACCAGGTCGTCCATGAAATTACCGCAGCCCTCACAAACTCCCGGTACGGGATATGGACCTTCTACATATCTTTCATTCTGGTTTCGCATCCTCGCATCTTCCACCAAAATCTCTGTTAATTCAGGAGAAACCATCAAAACATCTGATGAGGTTAATATTCCTACTAGAGTCCCTTCATTAACTACTGGCAATCTTCTGATATTGTTTTTTGCCATGACCCGGGCGGCTTCATTTAATTCGCTTCCCGGACTTATTGATATGAGGTTTCGAGTCATGACTGTGCCGACTGTAATGTCGCTTGCCTTAAGGTCCTTAGAGACTACTTTGCTGATTATATCGCTTTCTGTGATAAGTCCTTCCGGTTCGGAGTTGCTCTTCACTATTAAGCTACCGATCTTGAATTTGGTCATCAAGTGTGCAGCATCTGCAACACTGGTTCCCGGATCTACTGTCAACACATTCGATGTCATGGCATCATGCACTGTTACTTTAGTATCCATTTCCATACTGAACCTCCTATTTATCTGATGTTTAGAAGTTTATGAACTTGGGGTATCACTAGAACATCCAAATATTTCCCGGTTTTTTCTGATATTTCCAACAATTTATCCTGCTTATTTTCCCAACGGGTAAGTGGACTTTCTGGTTGAATAATTAAAGAAAGTTTAGAGGTATCCTTAACCTCCTGGACTATCCGGGAGGCTATAAAAGTTACGGTGTCCACCTTGCTAGAGGGTAACACAACCAATTTACAATATGTATTTATGCCCTCCTCTATTAATAGATTTATGGATTTTAGTTCGTTATCTAAAAGACCATTATAGTCAGAAACGGATTCATGTTCTGGTAATTTAACATCCACCGATGCATAGCTGATTAAATCCAATATCTTCCCCAATTCATTGGGTAACGATCCATTGGTTTCAAGGAGTGCATCCACAGGATAGTTTTGGAGAAATTCCCCTATAAAATCAGCCTGAAGGAGGGGTTCACCACCAGTTAAGGACAGAGAATGGAAATCAGGTGTGATTAAATCTTCAACCCTTCTTTGGAGTTCACCAGTTGATATACACTCTCCCAGATTTGGGTCTCTGCTCTCGGGGGTATCACAGTAGTTACAGTCTAAGTTACAGCCAGAAAATCTTATAAACACTTGTCTCCTGCCCACGAGCTTACCTTCACCCTGTATACTGGAGAAAACCTCACTAATACGTGTTTTCATTGGTTAACCTAATCTAGTCTTTCAAAATAGGCACCCTGTCCTATTCCTTCATTTACACATACCTGGACACTTTTAATCCTGGTGTTTGATTCTGCTTCATCTGTTTTAAGTGAACTGTAAAGTTTTTCCGTGAAATATTCCGCCATATCCTCTGCAGAAGTGGATTTCAAAGGGAGTAAAGTGCAGTCCTCGGCGGGGATCTTATACTCTTTTTCTCTTATGGAGAATTCTATTGATTCTTCCAACTTTTTGAACTTTATTTCATCATTATTTAGTGGGATTAAAAGTTTATGATCCAGTTTTTTGCATATATCCCGCGTTAATTCCTTAACTTTCTTAAAGTCCACCACGAATCCGAATTCACCGGACCGTTCCCCTTCCACCTGCACGTCCACGTGGTAGGAATGTCCATGGATCCCACCACAGAACTCATGGCAGGGGATCATATGGGCTGCTGAGAACCTTAAATTAGCATGAATACCATTTATAACTATTTTCATTCAATTAACCTTCTTTACTTAATTTCGTTTTCTTTATACGTAATTTTCATTTGAATAGGTTTAGAATATCCTCATATCAGTTAAAATACCTTCGTCTTGGTTATATCCCTTTCAATGGAAGATAATTCAGATACGTAATCATCCACAATACTATCTGCCAGTTGATTCACATCTTCCATGGTCAGACCTTCTATACAATCATTAAGACTGGTTATCTCCACATCAGAGGGTGTTCCCTCACTGGATATGTTCACTGCGAAGTGTATCTTCATGCTATTGTGGGATGAGGTGGCGATGGAGACGCTGAGCTTGGCCTTTTTTTCCTGCCCTGTTATGTGGTACAGGTCATCTCCTTCCCTTATGGTTTTAAGCCCTAGTTTTCCCAGGTTATCCTGGACCAGCAGGATAAATAATCTCTGCCTGTGGTAGCAGAGCCTTAAACTTGCAGGTTGTGAGTCGAAATGTTCTATTATGAAGTGTAAGAGCTTACTTCCCTTTATTTCCTTACCCTGATCCTCGTAATCAACTATATTGTCTTGATGGATGTCCATGGGACCTATCCACCTCACGATGCTGGAATCTTTTACCCCAAATTCTCTAAATACCCACTGGGGCACTATCTGGCTCCCATCGTAAAGCAGTTCTTCTTCCAGTTTTAAATACTTCATAAACCCACACTGATGATTTAATTTTCCAATAAATTTTTGAATTCCAAATGAATTTCCAGCCCCACCATTTATTGACGGGGGATATTAATTAGGAACCTATTATATTTTAATATGTTGTCCATCATTAATTAATCCATGAAGGCAAGAACCAGAGATTTTATATACACCATAGATGATCTTTTCTTGGCAACCACCAGCTATCTCCACCCGGAAGATAGAATAATCTCATTTCTACGTTATATTCCAGATTCCCAGGGAGAACGAAGCAAAAATGGCTCCAGGTATTCTAAAGTAGACACCCAGCAGGCTTATCAATTTATTAAGGAAAAATATCCAGAATATCTCTTTGACTCCGGTGTGACCGGGGAGAAGATGATGGGCGTCCCCCTGGACAAAGTCTCTGAAATCCTACGGCCTGAAAATCGCCTTCAGGAAATAATAGCCAACCCAGATAATGAATTACTCGAAAAGGTAGTCAAAGTTTCCGATTTCTTCCACCAGGAAGCTGGTATTGATTATAAATATATGGGCGTTTCTGGATCCATCCTACCAGGATTATACGACCCCCAGGTTTCAGATATAGATTTCGTAATCTTCGGACTGGAAAATCATAGGAATGCAGTGGAGACCTTTTCCCGATTAAAGAATGAACCAGAATCCCCCCTAAAAGGCATAAGTAGTGAATTCTGGGACTGGTTATATGATAAACGAATTAAAGATTCTTCCTTAAGCATCGAGGAATTTAAATGGTATGAGAACCGGAAAAGCAACCGGGGCGTTATTAATGGGGTTTTATTTGATATCCTATGCACCAGAAATTGGGATGAAATTAAAGGAACCTATGGTGGGACAGACAGCCAATCCCTGGGTGTTTTAAAGGTAGAGTGTATCGTGACCGATGCCCTGGCCTCATATGACAACCCAGCCGTGTATAAAGTAGATGATGTTAAAATTTTAGAAGGCCCAGAGCTTCCAGTGGATGAACTGGCATCCTTCACCCATACCTACGCCGGACAGGTGAGGGAGGGGGAGAAAGTTTTAGCCCAGGGAAAACTGGAGAAGATTACAGATAAAAGTACTGGCCAGTCCATAAATCGATTGGTTGTAGGTACAACCAGAGAATCTGTAGGGGAATATATTAAACTAAAGGATCTAGAGATTTAATATCACAGTTTAGTGGATATCAAATAATATTAGTGGATATAAAAAAAATGATTCACACTTATAACAAAAAACTGGGATGGACATAAATGGCAAATAAAGAGATAAATGTAGGTTTAATTGGATTTGGAACAATTGGAAGCGGAGTAGTTGAAACCTTTAACTTAAACCAGCCCCTCATAGAAGACAAGGTCCAAAGAAAGGTTAACCTGAAAAAAATAGTTGACCTGGATATTGAAACAGATAGAGGGGTGAAGATAGATCCAAAAATCCTATCCACCGATGTTAACGAGATACTGGATGATCCAGATATCGACATAGTTATAGAGCTGATAGGGGGTTATCAACCTGCTTTAAAATTCATTTTAGCCGCCATGTCTAAGGGTAAACATGTGGTAACTGCCAATAAAGCACTGCTGGCCAAGCACTGGGAAGAGATAATGGAAGCTGCCGAGAAAAACCAGGTGAGAATCGGATTTGAAGCCAGTGTGGGTGGAGGAATACCACTCCTTAAACCATTAAATGAGAGCTTAGCTGCCAATAAAATAGAGGCAATATATGGGATCATAAACGGAACAGCCAACTATATTTTAACTAAAATGGCCGATGAGCAACAGGATTTCGAGGAAGTGCTAAAGGAAGCCCAGGAAAAAGGATACGCGGAAGCAGACCCTACCTTCGATATTGAAGGCCATGACACCGCCCAGAAGCTCATAATCCTCACTAAACTGGGATTCGGGGTCTACGTCAAACAGGAGAAGTTCCATGTAGAAGGAATCACTCGTATAACACTGGACGATATTGAATACGCTAAGGAATTAGGCTGCTGCATCAAACTCCTGGCCATATCCACTATCAAAGATGGAGAACTGGAAGTAAGAGTCCACCCTACCATGGTGGATGAAAAGCACCTACTCGCCTCAGTAAACGATGTGTTCAACGGAGTTTATATCATAGGGGATGTGGTTGGGCCGGTTTTAATGTACGGTGCGGGTGCCGGTATGATGCCCACCGCCAGTGCCGTGGTAGGGGATATCATAGACATAATAGAAGAAATGGAGAGCCCCATAACCTACGGCCCCCCACAGACCAGAGTCACCAGGATAAAGGGTATGGATGAAGTGGAATCAAAATATTACCTGCGACTGAGGGTTATCGATAAACCCGGTGTCTTACACTCCATATCAGGAATACTGAGTTATCTGAACATAAGTGTGGACTCCTTCAGCCAGAAAGGACACCAAAAGGGAGAGTTCGTCCCTATATTCATGGTAACCCACCAGGCCACCGAGAAAAATATTCGGGAAGCAGTTAAACGCATCGAAAAACTGGACACAGTTAAAGGCGAGGTAGTTTACATCCGGTTGTTATGAAAAAGGTACTCTAAATTGCTTGATGGATACTCTCATCTAAATTGCTTGATGTAAACAATGAAATAAAAAAGAAAAAGAAAATTTAAGACCTAATCATGGTTAAAACCATTTTATATCTTTCCATGGCATTTAAGGCGTGGGGAATATTGGCTGGCATGATGATCATCTCTCCCGCATCCAGTATGTTGCTTTTACCGTCGATGATGATTTCCGCCTTTCCATCCACTACTTGAACCATGGCATCGAATGGTGCTGTATGTTCACTTAATCCTTCTCCTTTATCGAAGGCGAATATGGTCACCGTCCCTGTTTCTTTTCTAATTATTTCCCTGCTGACCACTGCGCCTTCCTGGTATTCAATCAAATCTACAGTTTTTAAAGTTTTTCCTATAAGTTCTGCTGTCATTTAATCACCTGATTCTTTTTCATCCTTTTTCTACATATTCATAAAATTTACGTGTATATCTGATGAATTCTTCCCTTGCATTTACGTATTCCCGGGCATCTTCCACATCGTCTTCATCGTAATCCTTTTTGGAACACACATCGTCAAATCGGCCCTGAATATCTTCCTTTATGAAATTTAAGAGGAAATCAAGGAATTCATCTATGTTTTCGGTTTCGATGGCCTGGTCGATCTTGGGGATGATAGGGCCCCAATCAGTACCTGCCGCTTTAAGTCCAGTGTATGATTCCTCTTCTCCTTTATGATGTAGACGGACTGCCGTTTCAAAAAACCAGTAATCGGCCAATTCAGCTGCTTCACCACTGAGTTCCCTCACCGAAAGAGTTTTCTCAAAGGCATCTTTAAGTTCTCCTTCATCAGCTGAAGAAACGTAGGGGAGAATGTATTTAATGTTCTCCATATCTAAGGCGTTTTCTGCAGCTTTAACCACTGGTCCGTCCATACTATCTATATATGGTGCCATATTAATCCCCCGATTAATCTATAGATTTATTAAATTTTTAGAGAGTTGCTATGCACTCATTATATTGTTTTTGTTTTATATAGAATTTTTGGCTAGAAAATTAGGAGGAAATGGCTTTCCCCAAAACTATAAATTTTCAAATCATTAAATTATAATTAGTGGTGATAATCATGGATAAAAAAGCCGAAGAATTGTTAGAAAAATGTGAAAACATAGAGGATAGTAGTGTAATGGGTTCCTGCAAGGCCATGTTAGAAATGATGGCTAAAAGTAACGAAACTGTCGAAGATAAACCAAACGAAACCTACCTGCAAATGGCGGAAACCTTAACCCCCCAGGATGTACCAAAAGTTCTGGAACTGGCACTTAAAATAAGGGAAAGTGGAGATATAACTGATCCTGACTTAAAAATCGCCGCAAGCAAATTGATAAGGGCTATAGAAATGAGTTAAACTTTTTTTATTATTTTTAACCCTTTTTTATTTAATGATAACCTCTAAAACTTTTTATTCTTAATCTTCTTTATATCGAATATGGCTGTATCCGCCACGGCCATAACTGCCATCACACCAGCCTGTACCGGGTCTGTGACAACCAGATCCGCCTTTTCAGTTACACTACCGGGCATGTTCAGGCTTATGACCAGGACGTTATGTTCCTTTTTTATTTCATCTATGGCCCTTGCTATTTTCCCACCCATGAGGGAACCGGCCAGTACCAGTGCTTCCACCCTGGGCAGTCTTGCTACTGCTGATGTGGCTTCAGCCAGTTCTTCTTCACCAACCAGTGGTATGGTGTCTATACTTATCCGCTCTCCACGGATGTTGTGGCGGTCAGCTTCTGTTATGGCACCCTGGGCTACCATAGCAACCTGGGCCCCTCCGCCGATGATTATGATTCTTTTACCATATATCTCACCCATGGAATGGTGGATGCTAACGCTTTTAACCTCTTTAAAGTTCCTGATGTTTTCAATGAATTTATCCACGTTTTCCACGCATTCCAGCTCCATGTAAAGGGAAGCTGATTCAGGATTTTCCGTGAAAAGATAGGTGTAGGTGATGTTGACGCCGCACTTGGCCATCATATCCGTGATATCACGCAAAACACCTGGTTTACTTTGAGCTCTGATTTGAATGGCGATTTCTTTCATTTTAATTCACGAACTTATTTGTTTAGAGTTTATAGATAAATATCTAAAGATTAAATCTTCTCCCATAACCAATCATAGTCCTGGGGACGGTTCAGGTAGCCGAGTTTATCCGGATCACGGATGAGCTTGTACATTTCTTTGTTTTTATATAGTCCTAAGTCTGAGAAGTTGGTCGGTTTAAGCTTACGTATTCCTGGTAGGTTTTCACAGTTTTCATTCTTGATCAGACTACCGTCGGTTAATTCGAAGTAAGCGGCACCTCCATACTCACGGTATGGTTCGTATATGGATTCAAACTGATCAGAAACCCAGTTAGCCATTTTAAGTTCCTTATTTGAAGGGTTTATGGTTACATGCCCGTAATTTGGTGGTACGATCACCTTATCCCCTTCCTTGGCTTCAACAATTATTACATCGGTGATCTTTGAATTTTCACTTTTCTGGAGCAGGTAATGCGCCACGCCACTTAAGACTTCATAGATTTCAGGGTAAGTATAATTGGTTCCCTCAATTAAGGGGTGGTAGTGTCCTGCGGTCTTAACAAATTCTGAACCTATGATGGAAGGGGGAATGATTGTTATATCGTATCTTAAGCCGTTTTCTTTAATCAGGTTATGATCCCGGTTTGAATAGGATAAATCCCGGTACATGTAATAGAGATCCTTATCTTCAGTTACCTGTAACCATTCCTGGTCATAAACAACTTCTCTCATATCGTACAGCTTTCTGATATCTGGTTTAACCTGTCTTCCAGCAAATTCAAGTAGCCTTAAGTCCATGGGATGCACCATTTCATTGATTGTCAAATCTCATTTAATAGGGTTATGGTAAATCTTTAAAGTTATGAGTTAATAAACCTAACTTCTAGTTTAAACCGGGTTATATCTAATTGATAGTCCCTTTCTATATAAATTCCGTTATCTAAAATAAAATGAGTCGGTGAGATTTTTCAGGATTTTTTCATTTTGACTACTTTAATTCCGGGTAACTTTTTACCTGCCACTTCTTTCAGTCTTTGATTTTCTGCAGGGAAATAATATTCCCCATAAACAGTGACAACATCCTTTTCCTTAAACGGGAGAACATTAGGATAAGACAGAATTAAATAAACCCCATTTGATAGTCCCTGCACACTAAGCGCGATATCTGTTCTTGCCCCGCTTTCTTCTATAACTTCCACTTTACCTGTAATTTGTCCAGTTATCTGTACTTTTTCTCCAATAAAAGCTTCAGGAGTACGTTGCACAAGAGATAAATTCAATTTAGTATATGAATAATTGTATGTGTCGATATCATTATTCATAGGGGCATAATCATCTTCTGATCTTTCCCTGTAGATCCCAATATATTTCATATCACCATTACGAAGTTGCAGGAATAAATGGGACAAAATTATCCCTGGTATCAATAAGAGATCCCACATTTCATCATATAAAAATAACATGAATATTTCTCATGAAAACAGCCAGTGTATATTGAAATAAAATAACAGCTACCATCAACGTGAGATAATTAAACGACATCTTAATCTTGTTGATTTCAAGATAATAACCATAAATTACCATCATAATCCCTATTGGACAAAAATATAAGGCTAAAAAAGATTTAAAAAGGAAAAAGATGATTAAACAGGCAAAAATCACAATTATCCCCAATAACACCAAAACAATCTGTTTCCAATTCCATGTAACTCCACTTATAACATTTTTACTGTCTTTTTTATCCTTATTAAAGGAAAAAAGGGGGATATTAAAAAATTCACCTATTAAATTTATTGTAAACAATGAAACAGCAATTAACATTAAATAAAAAATCATTGTCATGTAAACTTGATTGAAAAAATAAATATAAATTAAAATGCCCCATTGAAGAACATTAACACCACAAAACCCAACATAAGCAATCTTATTTTCTGTAATCTTTTGATCTGCAATATATACACCACAAAACATTAAAACCAAACCCAAACTAACCCAAAAAAGATCTAAAGGAGAACTAGATTGAATAAAATAAAACAAGAAAATGATACTCAAAGATAGTCCAATAACTACCACAAATATCCTTACATTATCCATATAATACCACATTTGAAATTTTAGTTTATTGGAATATAGATTCCCTGATCTAAAATAATGAGTTGACGGTTGTTCTAACATCCTCCAACCATTTTTCCCTTTCCTCTATAGTGCTGATTACCATTACTCCATAATTTTTCCGGTGAAAGGCTTCCACACCGCAAAGTCCGAAGATACAATTCTTCCACAGGGTCTCCAGGGGATCTCCAAAGACATCCATCTCCCTTTCACGTGGAGTGTCGGATGTGTTGAAAACTAGTGCTTGAGTAGCATTTAAAAGACCTACCGGTACTCCTTCACCCTGATCTCCTTCCACAAATTTATAGGCTATTCCCGCCCTTATCACCCGATCGATCCACCCCTTTAAAATAGCAGGGGGCTGGCCCCACCAGTTGGGGTGGACTATGACGATTCCCTGGGCAGCCTCCAGTTCCTGACAGTGCTTCTCTATCTCCGAATTGAGTTCTGCATCCCGGGGGATTTCATCATAAGGGAGTATGGCATCGAACTTTTCCTGATAAAGATCATGGAAAATAACTCTATGTCCTTTATTTTTAAGAGCATCTATAGTTGTTTCAGCTATGGCGTGATTGAAACTTCCATGTCTAGGATGGGCTAATATGACAAGTATATCCATGTTTTTTCTACCCCTAATAGTGCTTGTAATTTTAATTTTTTCAATTATAGGGTATCGTAGAATTAGATAATTAACTTTTAATAAAAAAAATGGAAAAAAAGGAGATATATTCTATATAAAATATTTCAATAGAGTAAAGTTGGATTTTCCCTTAAATCTTTGTTATTTTCTGATTCCAGTCCCTTACATGCTGTTGTAATGTCATCTAGGAAACATTCCACCATATCCCTGCCGAAGTTCTCCTTGACCACCATCCGGAGGACTGCGATGTCGTCGGCATTTGCTGGTAGGGTGTACGCTGGTACTATCCAGCCCTTCTCCCTGAGCTTATCCGATAACTGGAAGACTGTGAAATTTACGTCCTTCAATTTAACCGTGACCAGGGGGAAAATGAGGCCCTGGTTTATAACTTCAAATTTCCCGGTTTCTTCGAGTTTTCCTGCCATGTACCTCGTGTTTTCAATCATGTTGTCCATGATATCCTTATAACCATTGAAACCTAAGCGGATGAGGTTGTAGTACTGTGCTATTATGGTGTTACTTGCCTTGGAGAAGTTAAGTGAATAGTTACTCATATTACCTCCCAGGTAGTTTATGTTGAAAATCAAGTCCTGTGGTATGTCTGTCCTGTCCTTAAATACCACCCAACCCACACCAGGATAAACCAGTCCGTATTTATGTCCAGATACATTTATAGACCTCACCTGTTCTAACCTGAAATCCCACATTAGGTCGGGGTACAGGAAGGGGACGATGAAACCTCCACTTGCACCGTCGGCATGTATGGGTATATCCCATCCTTTCTCTTCTTTGATCTCCAATAATAAATCGTTAATCTCCTTTACCGGGTCCATCTGTCCTGTGAAAGTGGTACCCACGACCACGCCTACGGCTATGGTATTTTCATCCACTTCACTGGCCACGTCCTCTGCGGTGATGGTGTACAGGTCCTCCTGGAGTGGTATCAGTTTCAATTCGACGTCGAAGTATTTGGCGAACTTCTCCCATACTGTGTGGACATCGGCACCCATGACTATGTTTGGGTTTTCAATGGACTTACCCTCTGCTTTCCTACGCTCCCTCCACTTCCATTTATGGGCCAGGAGTGCCAGCATTATGGCCTCTGATGATCCAATGGTGGCAGTGCCTAAAGATTGGCAGTCTTCAGGGGCGTTGAATAGTCTGGCTAATATGTTAACTACCCTTTCTTCTATCTTCTGGGTTTGAGGGTATTCGTCGTTGTCCACGTAGTTTTTATCCACAGATTCCATTATCAGCTTATCTGCCTCGGGTTCCATCCAGGTGGTGACGAAGCTTGCCAGGTTAAGGGCAGGGTTGCCGTCCAGGTTCAGCTCGTCATGTATCAACTGGTAGGCGGCCTGTGCAGGCATGCCGTCCGGTGGTATTTCAAATTTAGGTATACTATCCTTAAAATATCGACTCCCATAAGCCGTGGTAACAGTACTGTGCTCTTTTCCAGATTTCTCCAGTTTCTTAATATCTTTTTTTCCAGATAACATTTGTCTCGCTCTCCCCCCTCTTTTTATCTATTTATTTCTTGAAATATTTATAATTAACATCGACTCATTTTTCAGTGCGGTTTGTGTGGATTTTTTTGATGTTAACCTTGGTGTTGTTTGAGGTGTAACCGGGTGTTGTGATGAACCCCCCACCTAACTAACGAACGTTAGTTTTATATACTAAGACAACGAACTAACGTTAGTTAATAAAAGTTGGAATTGTAAACATGACGAATAAAAACTCAAATTCAAAAACTGGAAACAACCCAGAGAAAACCACTAAAGAGAAAATATTCGATGTATCCCTGGATCTTTTCTCACAGAAAGGTTTCGACGCAGTTTCAGTGCGTGAAATTGCCCGTGAAGTGGGGATAAGGGAGAGTTCCATATACAATCACTATAAAAGTAAAGAAGCCATTTTAGATGCCATAATGGAGTATTTTATGTCTGAACTACAAAGCGGGCCTCCGGAAGAAGAAATGGATAAGTTAATGGAAAAGCCCGAATTATTCTTTGAAGTGGGTGCCCGGGATTTCATTGAAAGGATGAACACCCCTAACACACAGAAGATATGGAGGCTCATATCTATAGAACTCTACCACAACGAAAAGATAAGGGAATTTTTCAAAAAAGAACTGTTAGAAGCTCCAATCAATGGTTGGGAGGAGATTTTCACCAAAATGATGGAAAAAAAGGTTATCAAACAGGTGGATCCTAAAGTACTGGCCTATGAGTATTTCTCATTTGCACTATATCTCTATTTTGAATACTTCGTCTTAAATTACAACGAATCCATGCAAACCTTCATGGAAGTGGCCTGGGACAGAATGGCAGACCACGCGGAATTCATTTTAGATTCTATAAAAATCGATTGAAGTTTTAAGTGATAGAAATGACCAGTAAAACTAAAATTTTAACCATAATCGGAAGCCCCAGAAAGAAGGGCAATAGTTACCAGGCGGCCAAGAAACTGGAAGACATGATGAAAATTAAGGGAGACTATGAGTTTGAATACCTATTCCTTAAAGATATCAACCTTGAAGCATGTAAAGGCTGTTTTAGCTGTTTATCCAAAGGAATTGAATACTGTCCACTGAAAGACGGCCGGAAAATGATACAGGAGAAGATGAGAGAAGCAGATGGACTGGTTCTGGTATCCCCTGTATATGTTATGCATGTATCTGCCCTGTTGAAGAACTTCATAGACAGGTTAGCCTACCTCTGCCACCGCCCTGAATACCATGGTAAGAAAGCCCTGGTACTCACCACAACTGGAGGTATGGGGATTAAAGAAACACTCAAATACATGAAGATGGTGGTTGACTCATGGGGTTACGATGTTACCAGTCAATGCGGTCTGGTAACTGCTCCCTGGCCACCTACCGATGCTTTAAAGAATAAAAATTCTAACACGCTGGAAAAGGCAGTCGAAAAATTCGATAGCTCCCTGAAATCAGATGAGAAGGGAGTCAGTTTCGGAAACTATATGGGATTTAGAATTTTCAAAACAGTGTCAGAAAATGTTAAAGATTACATGCCCGCCGATTACAAGTTCAATAAAGGCAAGGAATATTATTACCCGGCAAAAATTGGAATCCTCACCAGGATTGCCACTGGATTGATGCTTAAAGTAGTATTTTTCATGATGCGCGATCTGGGTCCTAGGGACACAAAAAGGGATAACTATTTCACTGAACATGAATAATATTAATCAAATTAAATTTCCAGATTTTTATGACAGAAAAGCAAATTAAAGTGCTGCTAGTCGGTTACAACGGAGCAAACAACACCGGATCAGAAGCACGGTTACTGGTAATCATAGAAGAGTTAAGGGACATTTTCAAGGGAAAAGTCCAGATCTCCGTACCCACCCTAAACGAGAAAAATCTACGAAGATACCTTAAAGAGGAACCAGACGTTCACATCGAACCCCTATCTCCCATCTTCTTCGGGGGAATTAGGAAACTGGTAAAGGAATCTGATCTTGTTTTACTGGCAGAAGGAAGCTGTTACATGGACACCTGGACTTCAGCGTTGCTCTGGGCCTTTTTATATGCAACCAGATGCGCATATAATGAAGGAATACCTTGCGTAGCTTACGCTGTAGATTCAGGGAATCTTTCCTCCTTTAACCGGTACCTGGTGAAAAGGGAGGCCAGTAAAACCCATCTGATAATCACCCGGACAAATAGGGCTGCCCTTGAACTAAAAGAAATTGGCGTAACAGCCCCCATTAAAGTAACCGCTGATTGTGCCTTCAAATTTATCCCCAATGAAGAAGACGAAAATATACTACAGGAAAACTGGCCTGAAGCTGGAGAAAAGTTAACGGGGCTGGCGGTGGTTGATTTTAACCTGTGGCCTGTGGTGATCCGTCCCCGGGGTAAAAAAGAGAACCTGTACCGTTGGCCATACTATTTCTCCCGTTCCAAGGCAAGGAAAAAGAAGAGCGATGAGCTGGCACGTGGATGGGCCAAACAGGCAGATCAAATAATAGAAGAACACGGCCATAAAGTAGCCTTAATCTGTATGGAGGAAGTGGACGAGCCACTGGCCCGGGACATCCTTGATAAAATGGAAAACTCGGAAGATGCACGCATCTTTTCATCCAGCGAATATAACGCTTCCCAGATGACCCATATCCTACGCAGCCTCAATTTACTGGTCACCTCCCGTTACCATGCCGGAGTGTTAGCACTCGAAGCAGCGGTTCCCCAGATTGCTGTAGGTCATGACACCAGGCTTAAAGGATTCTACCAGGAACTGGGGATTCACAAGGATCATTTACTTGACAGCTGTTCCCCGAATATATGGGAATCCATCCAGCAGAAGGTAGATGATTTAGTAAGAAATCCTGACAAACAAAAAGAAACTTTGAAAAAAGGATTCCAGGAACATCTAACCAGATCTTCCATGAATCCAGAACTGTTGAAAACATTTCTAAAAGAAATAGGATTTACGGACAAATATGACTTCTGAAAATAAACGTGTGTTGATTACGGGTGCCACTGGATTTCTGGGAACTCAAATAACCCTAAGGCTATTAAAAGAGACTCAACATGAGATACTGGTACTGGTAAGGGGAAATGATAAGGGAACAGCCTTACAGTATCTTAAAAGGGCCTGGTGGGAGTTCCCCGATCTAATCAGAGCTATTGATAAGAGAATATATCTGGTTAAAGGAGATATTACCAAAAAACATCTCGATCTCAAAAATGAAGAATATGAAAAACTGGTGCACTCAGTAACCCATATAATTCATACGGCTGCGGATTTACGTCTCAATGCACCCTTCGAAGAGCTGAGAAAAACCAACTGGGAAGGTACCATCAATATCCTTAAATTAGGACGGGAAATAGATGAAAATCATGGACTGGAACGTTTTTCCCATATATCAACAGCATACGTTGCTGGTGGGAGAAAAGGCCTTATAGAGGAAGAATCTTTAACTGGTGAAGCCGATTTTTTAAGTAATTATGAAGAAAGCAAGTATGAAAGTGAATTAGAGGTAAAAAATTCCCATATACCGGTATCTATTTTTAGACCGGGCATGCTGGTGGGTGATTCAAAAACAGGATACATAAAAACCTTTAACACCATATATGTGCCTTTAAGATTATATTTAAGTGGAAAACAAAGACTTATACCCATTAAACCCTCAGAAAAGATTAATTTAATACCGGTTGATTATGTAGCTGATGCTGTTACCAGATTAACTTTTAATCCAGAAGCTGAAGGTTTAACCTTCCACTTAACCGCTCCCCAAGAGTTACTACCCACCGTAAAAGAGTTAATAAAATTCTTAAAGGTCTGGGCCCGGGAAAATCTGAACTACAACTTACCTCGACCGATTTTTGTCCCTAAACTTGCCACTTTTATAGAGAGATTTTCTTCCTCACAGTTAATTAGAAGCCCCCAAAGAAGAAGAACACTGGAGACTATCAGTGCTCTTTCACCTTACTTCAATGAAGAAAGGGAATTCTCCATCAAGAACACCAAAAAACTGGTGGGTAAATTTAAGTTAAACTGGAAGGATTATCTGCCCAACCTCCTACAGTTTGCAGTGTATATGGGATTCTTCCATAGGTCAGAAAGGACGGTGCATGAACAAATACTTTTCCGTCTTAAAAGCCGCAGCCGGCCGGTGCATTACTATGATATAGTTGAAAGACGGACTGAGACCAGGTTAACATCCAATATCCGCCAGGATATGCTGGACGCTGCCCGATCCCTTGGTGAACTCGGCATCAAAAAGGGTGATAGGGTGGCCCTGGTAGGTTTCAACAGCACCCGTTACCTTGTACTGGATGTTGCCATAGGATTGGTGGGGGCTGTTAGTGTTCCCCTCTATTATACCAGTTCTATAGATGAAATTAAAGAGATTTTAAAGGACTGTAAGGCCTCTATACTGTTTGTTGGTGTGCCTGGTATACTGGATAGGTTAAAAGACTGGGAAACTGATGTTGACTTGATTTCCTTTACCCGGGGATCAGATAACCCCTCAAATATGATGGGTTGGGATGAATTCCTGAATCTCACAGAAAAATCAGGTGATGAGATTGCTTTATCTCCAGTTGATTTAGATGACGTAGCCACCATACGTTACACTTCGGGAACCACCGGAAAACCACGGGGAGCTGTATTCACCCACAGAAATTTAAGATGGATGGCAGAATATATTGCATCCATGCCCCCATGGAAAAACCGGAATGAAGATGTCTCTTACCTATCATTTCTACCAATGAACCATGTGGTTGAGGGGATTATGGGACTTTACGGACCGTACTACGCTCCGGCGCCCTTAAATATCTATTTCCTGGAGGATTTCCAGGGCCTTCCCAATGCTCTTCCTTCTGTTCGGCCGAACATATTCTTCTCTGTTCCCCGTTTTTATGAAAAAGTGTGGTCCGGCCTTACTGAAAATTGGCTGGGTGGAATGTACCTTAAATCCCGGGAAAGCTTTATAAAGAGGATTATGAAGGGATTTATCAGAAGAAGCGTCCTTAAAAAGGCCGGTCTTGACCGTTGTGCCCAGCTTATAGTTGGTTCTGCTCCGGTCAGTGAAGATCTGCTCTTATCTTACCATGAGCTGGGAATAGAAATTTACAATGCTTACGGCTTAACCGAAGCGCCCCTGATTACCATAAATCGATTAGGGGCAAACAGGATAAACACCGCAGGCGAACCTCTCCCGCAAACAGAAGTAAGTATCTCTCCAGACGGTGAAGTTATGGTTAAAGGACCTCAGGTCATGACTGGTTACCTTGATGATGATGCTGATTCTGGTTTTGAAGATGGATGGCTTTTAACCGGCGATTTTGGCTATTTAACTCCCAAAGGGAGTTTGGTTATCACCGGACGTAAGAAAGAGGTGCTGGTGAATTCCTATGGAAAAACCATTAGCCCTTTAAAGATAGAGTCCCTGCTTAAAGATATACCTGGCGTAGCAGAAGTGATGTTGATAGGGGAAGGGAAACCATACTGCAGTTCCCTGTTATGGTTCGATGATGCATCTATCCCAGTAGATTCCGTTAATAGTTCAATAAAAGATATTAATTCCAGAGTTTCCCGGCCTGAAGAAATAAAAAGATGGGTGGCGCTTAAAAATGATTTATCCATCGAAAACGATGAATTAACAGCCAATTTGAAGTTGAAAAGGAGAAAAATCATCAAACGTTTCGAAGATGTAGTTAAATGCATATATGAAGATGTTAAATGTCCAGAATTTGTTTTACATCTAGAAAACCTGGAATTTTAGGTGAACGATACTATGGATGTTTTAAAAACTAGTGGATTATATATGAGATCTAAAGAGTGAATTTACTATGAGCCTTAAATTAAGAATTGCATCCTGTTGGACGCCGCAAATCCTTTTAATCCCCGAATTAGACAGGGTGGCAGAGGTTACGGTTGAATGCCTTGACCTGCTCCTTGAAGAACACGCCCCTCAAAAATACAAGGAGATAACCGAAAAGGAGTTGGAGATGGAAGGAAACTTAGAACAGCGCAGGGAAATAATGGCCACCGCTCATAACGTGCGTGTTAAAGCTCTGATCGACTCATTAGGATACGATACTGCCCTGAGAGTGGGTAGAAAAGCTCTTTTTAAGGCCGGTTTGAAGCTGGGCCGGGAAGCAAAGGAGCGCTTGGGAGTGGGAGGCAGTCTTCAGGATCTTATAAGAGCGGCACGGATACTCTACCGGGTCCTGGGCATAGAGTTTGAGATAGAGGAGTACGGAGACCAAATCACCATGGTAGTAGATAAATGTTCTCTATCCAATTACTACACCGCTGAAACCTGTAACATACTCAGCGCCGCTGATGAAGGGGTGGTTCAGGGACTTAACGAAAATATTCACATGAATTTTACTTTAAGGATAACTGAAGGTCATCCCAAATGTGTGGCCTGTATAAGTCATGAGATTTAAATATTACTCGATATTAGATGGAGGAGTTGATGATGAAAGCAATAGTCATAGGTACCGGTGCGGGGGGCGCTGCAGCTGCCCGGGAGCTGGCCAATAAAGGTTTTGAAGTATTGATTTTAGAAGCAGGTGGAGAATTTAAGCCATTCACCCGGCGAATTTCACTGGTTGAGCCCCTCCGGAAGATAGGTCTCACCAGAAATGAAAAAAACTTCTCCCGGGTCATACCAGGATATGATTCTGTGCGTTCGAGCAAGGACTTGATTCTATTTAGAGGGATAGCCACAGGCGGTTCAACTATTCTGGCCTGCGGAAATATGGTAAGGGCTGAACATGGACTAAAGGAAATCGGCTTGGACCTGACCAAGGAGTTCGATGAACTTGAAGAACTGATTAAAATCAGCACCTTCCCCCAGGATAGATGGAGGCCAGTGACCCGTAACATGTTCGAATCGGCACAGGAACGGGGTTTAGAACCCCAACCAACCCCTAAATCTGTGGATTCCCTTAAATGCATTTCCTGCGGACTTTGTGAAGTGGGATGCAGTCCCGGCGCACGCTGGGATTCTACCAGGTTCGTTGACGATGCTGTAAATAAAGGGGCCGTCCTTAAAACCAGGTCACCGGTAAAGAAGGTTATCATAGAAAAGGAACGTGCCAGGGGAGTCATCGTTGGATCAGGTTCCGCATCCAAACTTTATGAAGCTGACGTAGTTGTACTGGCCGCCGGTGGTATCGGCACCCCCCAAATATTAAAGGCCTCCGGACTACCGGCAGAGGATCGTCTATGGGTAGACATCGTCCTTACCCTGGGAGGTGTTTCTAAAGGTGCAAATCAACTTAAAGAACCGCCCATGGTCTGGTACACCAAAGAAGAAGACTATATTCTATCCCCTTACATCGATATCCTCTCCCATTTCCTGCATGAACCCTGGAAGAATGTTTCTATTCAGGATCGGGTAGGGCTTATGGTTAAACTAGCCGATGAAGAGCAGGGAACCGTGTATGCCGATGGCAGGGTGGAGAAGGAAATCACACTCCATGATAGGTCCCGGCTGGACGAAGCCATAAAACAGGCCAAACAGGTTATGGAAGGAGCCGGTGTTTCCGGTCCATTCGTAGAGGGCGTACATAATGGTGGGCATCTTGGTGGTACCGTCCCCTTAAAAAAGGAGGATGTTAAGGATATGAAGCCTTCCTGGATTCCTGATGGTTTATGGGTTGCGGATTTATCCCTGGCACCCCGTTCACAGGGTTTACCCACCATCTTACTTACCTCTGCACTGGCTTTAAGGGTGGCCAGGAAGATAAGTGAAGTTGAGAACTGAATAATGAAGTAAGATTGATGCTGAAGTAAAAATAATTTTTTAGAACTCTGAATAAGACTGTTGGACTGATATTCATGAGAAAATATAGAATAAAACAAATCGATGCCTTTACTGACAGGGCATTTGGTGGTAATCCGGCTGGTGTTGTACCTGTGGCAGATGGACTATCTGATGTTGAAATGCAGAGTATTGCAGTAGAGATGAATTTATCAGAAACCGCTTTCATTCTCCCCAGTGAAAAAGCAGATTTCAAAATAAGATGGTTTACACCTAAAAAGGAAGTATTATTCTGCGGACATGCTACGGTTGCCAGTTTACATGCGCTTGCTGAAGAGGGTGAGTTCGGCATGGATAAGGAAGGTGAATTTTCCTTCAAAATTGAAACTATGGTTGATATTCTTAAGGTATCCGTTCAAAAATCAGCAAAACACATTAATATCATCCTCCAATCGCCAGAAATCAATTTAATCAATGAAAAAATGGACGAAGAAAAGCTTTCAGAAGCATTAAAGATTGATATACAGGATATAGACCATTCGCACCCAATCATGCGGGATAAAACACTAAATTATATTTATATTGTTTTAAAGAACTTATCGACTCTTAAAAATGTGCGATATGATTATGATAAGCTAGAATCTTTTGGTAAAGAATACAACATAACGGGTTTTACTCTAATTTCAACAGAAACATTTGAAAAGGATTTTGAAGTCCATTCAAGGTTTTTCTCTCCAGCATATGGGATTAAAGAAGATCCGGTTACCGGTTCTGCTCAAGGTCCTTTAGGGGCTTATTTGATTGTGAATAAACTATTAGAAATGAGTGAAGATGAAATTGAAATAAATTCTGAGCAGGGGGATATAATGGGGAGACCGGGACGTTTAATAGTTAAAGTAACTAAAAAAGAAGAGGGTTGTTTTACTTCACAATTGATCGGTGAAGCTCGGACAGTTTTAAATGGTGAAATTATTTTAAATTGATTATCTTCAGGAAATTGTATAAATTTTTGTTGCTGGAAAGACATAATCTAAGTCATGAAAGAGATTTACACTGAGATCGAGATTAATGCCCCGGCTGGCGTTGTTTGGGATATACTTACTGATTTTGACCATTATCCCCACTGGAATCCTTTTATTTTGGAAATTTCAGGCGATCAGGTTGAAGGAGCTCAACTCGATGTTTTTATAAAACCACCTAACTCAAATGGGATGAGATTCAAGCCGAAAATATTGAGTTACAAACCAGAAGAGGAGTTAAGATGGTTAGGAGCTCTATGGATACCTAAATTGTTTGATGGTGAACATAGCTTAATTATCGAGAAAATAGATGAGAATAAAGTTCTATTTATCCAGAAAGAAGAGTTCAAAGGATTGCTTGTCTCACTGGTCTCCGGTATGTTGAAAGATACTGAATCTGGGTTTGAAGCTATGAATAGGGCTTTAAAAAGGGAAGCTGAAGATGAGGGAATTTTAGAGAGGTAATAATGAAGGTGTTTGCATTTAACGGCAGCCCCCGGAAGGAATGGAACACTGCAACACTGCTTAAAAAGGCCCTTAAGGGGGCGGAGTCACGGGGAGCTGAAACTGAACTGGTCCATCTATATGATCTAAACTATAAGGGATGTATCAGTTGTTTTTCCTGTAAAACTATTGGTGGTGAAAGTTACGGTAGGTGTGCTGTGAAGGATGACCTTACAGATATCTTTGAAGGGATTAGAAAATCAGGTGCCTTTATTCTTGGCTCTCCAATCTATTTCGGAACTGTTTCCGGTGAAATGAGATCTTTCATGGAGCGCTTGATGTTTCCCAACCTAACATATACCAATCCTACACGGACGCTTTTCCCTAAAAAGATAAAAACAGGCTTTATTTACACCATGAATATTACTGAAGAGCAATTAAAAGAATTTAGATACACTGGACATATTGATATCAACCAAAGAACTCTGAAAACTCTGTTTGGTTCTTCAGAATCCCTTTTCAGCTTCGACACCTACCAGTTCAAGGATTATTCACAGGTAGTTGCCACTCGTTTCCATGAAAAACACAAGGCTAAAAGAAGAAAAGAAGTATTTCCTTATGATCTGGAGAGGGCATATCAAATGGGAGTTAGGTTTGCAAGTGAAAAATAGTTTAAAGAAAATTCAGTCTTCAACACCCAGTTCCGCTTTTAACTTATCCAGTTTCACCTTAGCCCTTCTGAAGTTACTTAGGAAGGTATTTTCTTCCTTTACAGGGATGATCTCAAGGCCTAAGTCGCGGTGTCTTTCGATCCAGTCTTCGGAGAATATGGGTATGTCGATCTTTATTGGTTCTTCGGTGGGGTTGACCACGATTATGTTACGGTAGGGGAAGTCTGTTTCCACGATGTAGCCTCCTACACTTATGATATGTAAGGGTCTTACTACGAATTTCATTTCATCACCGGATAATTTTAAGTTATCAAATCACTCATTTTATATTTTTACAGGAAGGATGCTATGATGGCCAGTACACCCAGTATTGAAACACCAGCAACTACTGGATAGAACTGCTTATAGGTGAATATTGGGGAGAAGGCGCTTACTATGGCCATGATTATGGTGAATGCCAGAGCCACTACTATGTTTATGAGTATGGTCCAGCTTAGAATGCTGGGCGGTAATCCCAGAAACAGAGTGGCGAAGATACTGGAAAGTACGAATATCAAGAGCCCCCGGCTTATATATACGTAGGCCCTGTATTTTGATGCGTACTCCAGTAGAGGTCCCTCTATAACGTCTGCCTTGGTTTTTAGTATGGCGAAGGGGTACTCGTTTAAGAGTATCATGAATCCTACGAAGAATACTATGGCCCCCAGAATACCTCCTAATGTGAATAGAACTGGTCCGTGAAGTTGCTGGTAGGCGACGATGTCATTCAGGAATATGCTGCCGGCCATGGCCACCGGTACGAAGATTGCGATGTAGATAGGGAATGATCCGAAGGCGATCAATCTAAACGCTCGCATGGAACTCAGTTCCTCTACAAATGACCGGGGAACATCGGTATGCTTGGCACCTTTAACCAGATCTGGGAAGGGCATCCTGATGGATAAAACTGATTTTGAAAGGGAACCCATGAACATGTACAGGATCTCCTCGACCTTCAAAAGCCCCACCAGAGCTACGACGCTTGCAAAGGCAGCCAGGAAATAGAGTTGGGGCATGACTATGATTAAGAGCAGTATGGTTATGATTATCCCTATAATTGGTAGTGAATTATAGAGTCCCGGCATGGGAGAGTTAGGATTGATTATCTGTTTAAAGAAGAATTTAATGGGAGCCATTAAACCAGGGCTTGAGATTGGTGGGCCTATCCTCTGCTGTATCCGGGCTTGGACGAATTTCCGCTCGATACCCGGCAGCCAAACACTTACCACGAAGGCCACTATTAACGTTCCTATTACTGCGATTAACGCGATTAATGAGTCAACGACGGTCATTATTTAAATCTCCTATTATCGTAATCTTTCTCCTATAACTGGATTATCTGTATAGCCCGGTCGGTACAGGTGAAGCAGGGGTCGCACTGCACCACAGCCAGCTGGGCATCGGTGATATGGCAGCCTATACACGCGTACTCCATGGCGCCTATGTTTGTTATGGAAGGCGTTCGTATAATACAGTGCCTTACCCTCCCATCGTTTAATGCATATGAATGGTAAAGTTTGCCTCGGGGAGCTTCAACATAATTCTTAGTTATGGGTGTGTCCTGCATCTCCCAGCTACGGTTTGTTATTGAACCTTCGGGGAGATGATTGATGGCCTGTCTGATGATCTTTATGGATTCAAAATTCTCTAATACCCGCATCAGTAGGTTTGATTTAATATCTCCATCATCCTGTGTTATTACATCGAAGTCAAAGGGATCGTATTCCTTCATATCTCGTCTGAGATCAACTGCAACTCCTGTTGCCCTGAGGGTGGGTCCAGAAACTGCTAATCTAAGTGCATCTTCCTTTTTAATGACACCAACCCCGGTTATACGGGACATTATCATGGGATCTGAAATGAAACGTTCAGCAAAGTTAGAGAGCTTTTCCTCCAGGAAATTAATTCCATCTTCTATTTTCTGGATCTTCATCTGATCCAGTTCAGCCCGGGGTCTGATTCCCCCAATGATAGGCACACCGTACTGCACCCGGTTACCTCCGATCATGCGGAGGAGCTCCATCACAGTTTCTCTGATGTAGAATAATCTCATGGAGAAGGTTTCATGTCCTAGTACTTCATTTCCATGGGCTAAGTAAAGTAAATGGCTGTGCAGCCTCTCCAGTTCTGCCATGATGATCCTTATATATTGGGCCCTTTCCGGTACATCGATCTCCAATGCCTTTTCAGCCACTAAAACTGAATTCCAAATATGAATATTTGAGCAGATGCCGCATATCTTCTCGGTGAGGCTGTTGGCCTTCTCTACTGGCAGGCCTTCCATTATACGCTCTATTCCACGGTGGTTTACTCCTACGGTTATCTCTGCATCTTTAACTATTTCATCTTCCACAAATAACCGTACCCGGTATGGTTCTATGGCAGCTGAGTGCACGGGTCCCAGTGGAACTTCCGTCTCGATTACCTGTTTTTTCGGGGTTTCATCGGTTATTTTGTTGTCTTCATCCATCACTTACACCTGATTGATATTTTGAGTAAATTTTAAGTTCTAAATATTGTTAATTTTTAATTCCATTTTTATGGGTCATTCGGCATCTAGCAATAACGGCAGTGCTGCCACTGCTCCCGCCAGAACATCCTCCGGTCTTACAGCACAACCGGGTACCTTGGCATCTACAGGGATTACCTCATCTACTGGTCCGCATATCTCTTCAGAGGGGATATCTCCGTGTATGTTCTTGTAAACCCCTCCCATGAGTGCGCATGCTCCGGCTGCTATCACTGCTTTGGGTTCGGGGATGGCTTCGTAGATGGCCTTTAACGGTTCCTTGTTGTGCCTGGTTACCGGGCCGGTGACTACCAGTACGTCGGCTTCCCTCGGATTCCATGTTAGAAATATCTTGTATTGCTCGATATCGAATTTTGGCGAGAGAACACAGTTAACTATTTCAATGTCACAGCCGTTACATCCACCTGTGTAGACCAGCATGACGTGAACGGCTCTGGCCCTTGAATATGATTTTAAGCTCATGATAATCACTTTTGTATTTTGGGTACTCCCCTCTTCTTTAACACGGTTGAATCTGACAGGTATTGTGCTATAAAAGTTAATTTATCGTCTGATATCTTTATGGGCTTTTCCAGGAGATCCCCAATATCCAGTTCCACTTCACCCACATCGTTGGGGTGTATGGTACCTGCTTTACCAAACAGGGCGTATAATGGGCAGAAGTCATGGCAGTAGTAGCAGTTTACGCATTTTTCACTGTTTAAAACTGGAATCTGTTTTTTGATCATTCCTTCGATTATTCGCACTGGTTCCTCCAGATCCAGCATGGTTACGGCTCCCGTGGGACAGGCGTTGCTGCATCCCCCGCAACCGATACAGGGTATCTCCGCCACTTTATCGGTGGGCGTAACCCTTCCTTCCAGTATTTTATTCCTCATTTCAATATCGGTGACCCGATCTGAGGCGAATAATATTCGTTTAGAGTTGTTGATGATTCCTTCCAGGAATACCCGGATAAAGTCTTTCATGGTGCCACCTCAAATTCTCTTTCAAATAGTATGGCCCTGGCTGGACAGGCATTTGAGCATGCCCCGCAGTAGATGCATTTTTCATCGTCCACCACGATCCTACCATCTTCTGTTTCTGTTATGGCTTCCTCTGGACATATTTTGGTGCATAGTTTGCAGTTCATGCATAGTTTGTCCTGTACGAAGGTGAATCCTTCTTTTATGGATTTTTTAAGCATGGTGGTTTTGGGTATGGCATCCGCTGGACAGTGGATACCGCATTTTTCACAGAGGATGCATTTACTTAGGTCAACATTGATGGAACCCTTCTTGAGGGTGATGGCTTCTTTGGGACATACTTCTGCACAGACACCGCATGATATACAGTCTTCAGTTACGTCCCCTTCCCAGGTGGTGTTCTGGAAGCTTCGCGCCTCATTTACATCACAGGCCTGGACACAGTTACCACAAGATACACAGAATCCTTTGATCCTCCTTTCTGGTTCATCTGATAAACGTAAGGTGCCAACTGGGCAGACATCCAGACATTCCATTTCCTCACATTCCTCACAGAAGGTGGGGTCGTAGCGTATTCTCCCATCCACTATCTTCAATGCCCCGTGGCTGCATGCTTCGGTGCACAGGCCACAGTTGAGGCAGGATACTATTTTTCCTGTTATTTCCTCGCCTGTTTCTGGCTTGTTGATTTTCACGGTGAAGTCTTCTATGGTTATAGCCCTGTTAGGGCATTCTTTAACGCATTTAAGGCATAAAGTACATTTATCTTCATCTATGGTGGTGTCGGTTATGGCTCCGGCTGGGCAGACGTCTTCACAGATTCTGCACTCGGTACATTTCCCTTCCAGATCCACATCCACCATAATGGCATCGGTGGGGCAGTAGTATTCGCATCGCCTGCAGAGAGTGCATTTATCATAATCGGTTACTAAACCCATTCTCTCTACTTTTTCCCCTTCTTTTTGCATCCTGACTTCTGGTTGGATGGTTAAGTTGAGTGATTGTAAAAATTGGAGCTGTCTTTCCTCGATTACATCGAAGGCGTCTATCCTGGCGTTCAGGGGGCATATGTCTGCACAGATACCGCAACGGGCGCATATTCCCTTAACCAGGTCATCTTCTATTTTGATGCTGTTTACCGGGCAGGTCATCTCACAGACTCCGCAGGCGTTGCATTTAGCCCGGTCCACCACGTAGCCTCCGTATCGATTCTTCTTTATGGCTTTGTTGGGACAGGCATCCGCACAGGCTCCGCAGGTTATGCAGCTGAATGCTTTTCCATCAATTAATCTTATAGCCCCGGTAGGGCATTCTTTGATGCATTCTCCTAAGCCTTCACATTTGTTTGTTGATATAAACATTGCCTATTACTCCGATGATTCACTTGTTTTTTGCTGTAATTGTTTTGTAAATACCTTATTTTTTGTAATTGTTCTTGTAGATATCTTCTTTTATCTTTATATTTCTTTTATCTTCCTTATTTTCTTTTAATGTTCAGTGTCGTCTTTAACATATCTTCCCAGGGTAACTTTACCTACGAAAATTCCCACGATGGCTGATACAAATCCCGATGCCAATGGGACGTCCTGATAGTATGGGAATGGTTGTATTAAGTATGCTGCTACCAAAGCAACGATGAATATGACTATGTAACTTCCCCAGGTGAAGTTCAGCTTACTTTCCGGGTTTATCTTTACTCTGCTTCCCACTATGAATCCCAGTAAGAATCCCAGAATTAAAGGGCCTGCATAAATTATCATCCAATCTCCTCTATTTCTTCTCCATCTTCATCTATTTCCTTTTTAAATCCTAAAAAGGCTATTACCACAGCGCTTAAACCTACCATAACCTTTAGGCCTACTGCAAAGTTCAGGTAGGGTATTATTCCGGCGTGGGTTGGATCAGGGTAGTCGAATATGTTCTGTATGAACCCGGGTACGATTCCATAGAGGTCCACTCCCAGGTTGTAAAGGAAGTAACCGGAAAATACTAATCCGGCCAGTCCCAGGAAAACATAGATCAGTGCCCCGGTACTTTCCATGTTGGACATGAAGTCATGGGAGAACTTTATGGGTGAGTCTTTTAAACCGTATACTACGGCGCAGAATATGAAAGCCCCTGCTATTATTGCACCACCCTGAAAGCCTCCTCCAGGTGTTATATGCCCTCCTAAAATTGTGTTAACTCCTAAACAGGTTATTAACAGGGCTGCGGCGTAGACGAATATTTTTAGTATGGTGCTCATTTAGTTGCCTCCCAGTTTTACTTTTCCTCTTCCAAATAACAGTAATGTTACGACCACAGCGGTGACCAGTATCAATGCTTCACCAAGGGTGTCGTAGCCTCTCCAATCAAATACTACATTGGTTACAGCGTTAGGTGCTATATCCGGACCTAACCATAGGTAGATGTAGCTTATTCCCGGATACAGTATCTGGTCAAATCCGTATATAGCCTGGAATAAAGCTACGGCGAAGATTCCCAGGGCTAATAAGCCTATTATGTTCTTTATTCCATTAAACATTTAAATTCCCCCAGTAGAACAGGGCCACAATTACTCCCAAGGCCACCACAACGTAGAACATCATGTTGTTCAAATCATCGTTCTGTTCCCTTCTAAGTCTGGGCATGATGGGCATGGCAGTGAATACTATGATCAATATGGCAGCCACCATTATTATCATCAAAACAGGATGAATGAGCCTTACCATAACTACAGCAATTAAAACCGATGCAATCAGTGTTAGTTCTGCAGTTAGCATTGTGGAAGCTGTTACATTAGTTACTGGCTCATCTTCTCCAGCTTTTTCCTGTATTTTCCGTATTTTATTCAGTATAACATCGTAGAAACTCATGATATTTCACCCTGTTAAACCAGTCCCGCGGCTAATGTTTGCAGACTGTTGGTTGCTATTTCCGGGAACAACCCGAGTGTTAGGCAGACGATTAAAAAGACTACTAGGGATATCACCGTTGATCTGGGGATAGTGTTATCCAGAACTTCCAGTTCTTTGGGTTTGGGCCGCATATATATGGTGTAAAATGCTTTCATAAATGTCATAAAGGTAACGATACTCAGGAGTATCATTATTATACCCAGTTCGGGCAGTCCAGATTGTATAGATGCCTGGATTAACATCAGCTTGCTCTGGAAGGCGTTAAGTGGTGGGACACCGGCCATGGCCAATCCAGCCAGGAGGACCAGTAACGCTACCTTGGGGTTTACATACATCATTCCCCCCAGTTTTCTGGTGTCACTGATTCTGGTCTTGTAGAGTATTGTTCCGAAACCTATGAAGAGGAATGCAGTAATTACGGCCTCATTAACAGCCTGGAAAAGACCGGCTGTAATACCGAATGCCGTTCCCAGTCCCAGTCCTATTCCGATATATCCTAATTCCCCTACAGCCAGATATCCTAAGATCCGCTTGTAGTCGGTCTGTACTATGGCCATGGTGATACCCAGAATCATGGCTATAAGGGATATGCCGATTATCGCTATGTTGGTGAATGGGTTGTAGGAGAACAACCTGATTATTATGATTCCTATAGCCACCATGGTGAATACCGAGAAGGCCTGAAGTAACGCCGACCCGTGGGGTAATGCTTTACTGTACACCGCCGACTTTATGGTATGGAATGGTGGGAGTCCTGATGCGTAAAGCCATCCAAAGACTATAAGGGCTAGAGCAATGAGGAGTTCCGGGCTTTGTGGGTTGACGTACCCGTTTTTTAATGTGAAGATCATGTCTGTAACGTTAACATTTCCTGTAATGCCCAAGAGCATGACTATACCCAAAAGCAGGAGAGGTCCTGCAATATTTCCCAGGAGGATATATTTAAGAGCGGTCTCATAGTTATTTTTTATACCAGATGCAATGACTATTCCCACCTGGGCCAGTGCTGCTATCTCAAAGAATACAAATAAATTAAATATATCATCTGAAAGCAGTATGGCTGATACTGAAGCTGTACCCATAAACATCAGGAAGGCATAAACTCCAGAGGGCCTTTTAGATTCGTTTATAAATGTGAATATGGCGAAGAATGTGATGAGTCCCAGTATAAATATCATGAGCTGCTTGGCACTACTGAATACGTACATGATACCCAGGTGGAACTGGAACAGCTGTGACCCGGTAATTAGCGCCGGTAGTCCCTGTGCCAGGCTTGGATCCTGTGCCAGGGGAACGTAACCACCGAAGAAATGTGAACCATAAGGAGTTAGAAGTGGTATGATTGGTAAAACTATAGCAGTGATGATGGCGATTATCTTAATGGTCCTGTCCTTTTTATGGAGTAAATTCAGGAAAAGTGCACTGGCAATGGGTAATATGACCATAACGGCAATGAGAACGTTCATATCCATTTAGTATTCCTCCCATTTGTGAAACTTGTTTTAATATCTGAAATCATTGTTCTACTCTCCCTTGTCCCTTAAAATTTTCGCTGCACTGAGTGAGCCATGTCTCTTGTTAAGCACCATTACCAGACCCAGTATCACCGCCAGTGTACTGGCGCCGATAACGATGTTGGTAAGCACCAGAGCAAATGGAAGTGGATATGCTGCGGTTTGGGCGAAGTTGCTGATGGTCATGTCGGGTAAGAATATGTAAACAATTCCTCCGGGCTTATATCCCATGGTTATAATGAACAGGTTTACACCGTCACCTAGGAAGGCCAGGCCTATTATCTTCTTTATAAGATTATCCAGGAATAATGCAGCGAATATGCCGATTACTATAAGTGATCCTGCTGTGAAAAAGGACATTAATTGACTGTCTATTACCATTTTTTCACCATTTCTAAATATTAACTTTCTTCCTCTGTTCTCCTTGTTTTAAGAACGGTCAGGGCAACAAATACTGGTACTATTGCTGATCCAACGATTGCCTGGGTTAACGCCACATCAGGGGCCAGTAAAAATTGGAATAAAAAGGCAGTGGATATACCGGGTATTCCGGTTAGTATGGCTGCCTTCAGTAAGTCTCTCTGCATCAAGGCTATGATAGCACCTAAAACTGTGGTGATCATGAGAATGTATTCGATCATTTTTCTTCCTCCCCATAATAGTAGGCATTGGCAATGGCGTGTGCATTGAAGGGTGCCAGTATGAAGTAAGCTGCTGCCAGGAGGAATTCACCAAGAACCAGCAGTGCCAGTATGCAGGCCATGTCTGCCAGGCCCAGAATGTGAATCCGGGCGTACATAACTCTTTCCAGGTCATCCTTGTATCTCAATATTCCAATTCCGCCTAGTACGACCAGGACAGCGCATACCATGAGTATGATTGATTTTACCAGGGATACTGGGTCTGCTACTTCGATAAATGCCACTATGAATCACCCTTTAAAACTTTTGAAAACGCTATAGTACCTACCGGTCCTAATATTATAAGTGCAGCTGCTATGTCTGTACAGAACCCTACTCCGTAGATATTTTTAACCAGTATCAGGATGGTGGCCACTGCAATGGCTAAACCGGAAATACCCACCAGACCCATGCCTACGGTTTTTCTGGTGGTGATCCTAATGGTCGCCAGGCAAAATATGGCCAATGCCACCAGCAATATATATTCTGATATCAATAACAAGTCCATTCTAACATCTCTTTAATTTTATTGTGTGGATAAGGTTAATCAAGCATTTCTTCAATTTAATTTATAAAAGTATTTATTCTAACATCCCTTTTATGTAGGGTTCGAAGGGAATCACTTCTTCTTTGCTCCGTGGGTATATGATGGCCACTTTCAATATCTGATTTTCAGAATCGAGATCTATGGAAAGGGTTCCCGGGGTTAAAGTTATGCTGTTAGCCAGTATGGTCTGGGAAACAGGTCTTTTAAGTTCAGTTTCTATCTCTACAACCACTGGTTCCACTTTTCCATTGAGTGTTCTGCCAGCCACATCCCAGGTGGCCTTGATGATCTCAAATATCAAAACGATGAAATATGCAATTCCATAAAATATCCGCATAAGAAACATGTCAATCCCTTTTTATTACTATTACACTGATTTAAATCCTAATTCACAGTTGAAAACGATCTCTCTTTTACCAAGTTTAGAACATTATTTAGATATAGCAATTACAATTCATCATTATAAAACATGATATATAAAGATATCTAAAATTTTTTCCGGGTATAGTGGTGACAGTAAATAAAATTCTTTTAATCAACAGTCACTGTAATAGAGCTATAACAAAAAAATTTAATTGTATCGTGAAAATTTTATAGCTTAGTGTTTTAATTGCTGAAAATAAAGAGATACGGTACTGCAGCCACTATCCAGATAACCATGATCAAAATACCAGAAAGTTTATGAAATTTTCTGGACGATAAAGGGCTTAAAAGACTTACCCCGCTGGATGTGAAAAGATCCAGGGTTATATGACTTAAACAGCCTATAAATAACGCTCCAAAAATATGAAAAACGTTTAATGATAGATGGGGAGTCAAATAAATTCCAATGACCATCAAAATTAAATAGGGAAAGAATAATTTCCTGTTTAAAACTATGAAACCTAAAATTATGGAGAGTAAGACCAAAATAACCTTCAGATCAACCACGTCCACCAGGAGCAGGTAAAACCCAGCGGCAAAAACTGTTAAAAATAGGGATATAGCTATTATTCCTAAGATCGAGTGCATAAATCCACGGTGCTTGGAGATAAAGAAAATTACCGCCAATAAAATTAAAATAACCCCTATCATAGAGGGTAAGTTGAATATATACAAAATTAAGGCCAGTACCAGCCCTATTAAAAACATGATAATTATCTGATTCTCCTTGATGTTGTTGTCAAAATCGATTATGGACGTTCCAAAAAGGGCCAATGAAAGGAGAAAAACATTGGGAAAGAATGGTAAGGCCATGATAAGTGCAAAGGGGATATGGATTTTATAAGAAGGCATTTTATCAACGTTTAGAGGAAGTGTATATTATAATTATTGATTAAACTATTTTAACAATGAATTAACCTATTCAACTCTAGATCAATGGATTTCAATCCCAAAATAACTCATATAAGCAACCATCTGCAGATACGACCTTTCCTGACTACCTGGATCTACCTTACCATTGTGGGAGACCACTTCACAGGTCACCGCTGGAATATTTGATTTGTTGCATTCATCCTCCAGTGCACCGTTGTAGAGGGTGCCGGCATTTTTATGGCAGATGATCTTCGACTTGGTGGCCTTATTTATATGCTCCGCAATGGTGAAACTTTCCTGGCAGGGTTTTTTAGAGCAGAAAATACTCTCTACCCCGGGATTACTGTACGGTTTGGTGGCGTGGAAATCAGCCAGGGAGTCTAAATTCAAATCCTTGGCTACCTTGATTATATCATTGGATAATGTTCCTTCTTTAAATGCAGTCCGGTTCATATCGAATCCCTTAAATCTCCTGGAACTTTTCATGGTGGCGAAGGGAATGGCGAATGGTATCAGGTAAACCGTACCTTCAATATTTTGATCTACCAGTTTCTGGGCCACATCCAGTGCTGCGATTTGTGGTGAAAGCTCATTACCATGGACACCCGCAGTGAGCATGATTTTAGGGCTTCCCTCACCAATCCGGATAAGAGGCGTGCCTTCCCGGGCAGAATCCAGGAGTTTAAAAGCTAAACTACTCCCGGACAGGTTCTTCATAAATACCTGATTTTCCTGCAGGTCTCCTGCTGTTTCAGCAGAAATTATTTCTATTTGGAAAGGTTCCATAGACGCATCATTACTTAGTATCTGGTTTCAAGGTTAATCTATTAAATGCTATAAAATATATTAACTGGAGAATGGTTTATTATATATTACTTCAAAGACAATAACCATCTTATTATATAATACTTTAAGACCACTACCATTTTTATTATATAATACTTAAAGGCCATACAATCTTATTTACAATACTTCAAGACGTGGCCATTCAAATTATAACTTTTAAAATGGACAAAAAATATAATTCAAGGTGATCTAAAAATGGAAAAAGTAGTTCTGGCATTCAGCAGTGGCCTGGACACCTCAGTATGCGTCAAGTTGCTTCAAGAGAAGTACAACATGGAAGTTGTAACTGTCTGTGTAGATGTAGGGCAACCAGAAGAGGAAGTGGAACGATCCGAACGTGTAGCCCATGAGATAGGTGTGTCAAAGCACTACACCATCGATGCCAAGGAAGAATTTGTTAAAGATTTCATCTTTAAAGCAGTGAAGGCGAACGCAGTTTATGAGGGATACCCTCTAAGCACCGCCCTGGCCAGACCATTAATAGCCATGAAAATGGTTGAAATAGCTGAAAAAGAAAATGCCGTTGCCATATCACATGGATGCACCGGTAAAGGTAACGACCAGTTCAGATTCGAATGCACCATACGTTCAGCTTCAGATTATAATATCATCGGCCCGGTAAGGGATTTAAACCTCACCAGAACAGAGGAAATAGAATACGCCGGAAAACATGGCATTCCCCTACCCGTATTTTCCCACTTCAGTATCGATGAAAACCTGTGGGGCAGATCCATCGAGGGTGACATACTGGAAGACCCCATGGTGGAGATGCCAGAGGAAGCATTCAACTGGACCAGATCCAGTGCCGAAGCACCCGACAAGCCTCAGATTCTGGAGATAGAATTTGAAGACGGAGTACCCGTAGCTTTAGATGGGAAAAAATTCGGTCCACTGGAGATCGTAAAGGAATGTAACCGGATCGCAGGTTTACACGGAATCGGCAGGATAGACATCATGGAAGACCGTATAATAGGACTTAAATCCAGGGAAAACTACGAAACACCGGCGGCCGTGCTTATAATAACCGCCCATAAAGCCCTGGAACAGATCGTACTCACCCGGGAGGAACTGAAATTCGCTGCAAATGTATCAGAGACCTACTCCGAACTGGTCTACAACGGCCTGTGGCATGAGCCCCTCCGGGATGACCTGGACCACCTCATCGACAACATGCAGAAACGGGTGTCTGGTATCGTTAGAGTAAGATTACACAGGGGTAATTTAAGGATCCTGGGACGGAAGTCACCATTCAGTTTATATCAGGAACAGGCAGTTTCCTTTGAAGACAAGGAAACCGACCAATCGGAAATCGTGGGATGGTTAAAAAACTACGGTGTACAGGCCGCCTGTTTCCAGAACGTTTGTAAGAAGAAGTGAGATCTTCTTACTGTTTTTTTTATTTTTTTCAAATTTTTTTTATCTTTTTTTAATGCACCAAATTTCTCGAAAGATATTTATTTGCTGAATTTAATTTTTAAATAATGTTAGTAGGAGTTAAAAAAATGGACATCAACGACTGTATAAAATTTGCAAACGAAACACCGGTGAGCTACGTAGCAACGGTGGATGGAGACCAGCCCCGGGTTAGGGCGTTAGGATTCTGGTTTGCCGATGAAACCGGGTTTTATTTCCAGATCGGGGCGGTTAAGGACATGTATGGACAGTTACAGGAAAACAACAAGGTTGAGGCCTGTTTCTGGCAGCCGGACGAAGAATCCACTGGCACCATGCTAAGGGTTGCTGGGGAAATAGAATTCATCGAAGACCCTGAACTTAAAAAGAAGGTTATAGAGGACCGGCCATTTCTTAAAGAATTTGGTTTAACTGTTGATCACCCAGGACTCGTAATTTTCAGGATTTCCAAGGGAGAGGCCTACTTCTGGACCATGGAAACCAATTTTGAACCTAAAGAGTTCATTAAATTTGGAGACTAAGCCATTCCAGCTGAATTTATTTAAATTTTCCACATTTTTTTATTTAACTATAGGGAACCTATATGATATCATGGAAATAACTGTGCTTATGGAGAATAACAAGTTGAAAGGCTCTGATTTTAAAACAGAAAATGGACTTTCCTTACTTATAGAAAATAAAAATGGATTAATTTTATTTGATACCGGCGGCCCCAAAAATTACGCCATCCAAAACGCGCAAAAACTGGGCGTCGACCTTTCCAAGGTTGACGCGGTAGTTATATCTCACGGACACAACGATCATACCGGGGGTTTGTTAAATTTTTTTAAACTGAATGATAAAGCACCGGTTTATCTCAAAAAAGAAGCTTTAAACCCTTACTATGCCAAACTTCCTGATAAAACCAAATACATTGGCATAGATGATAAAATAGTTGAAAATCATTCAAACAGGTTAATTTTTGTGGATAAAAACCTGGAAATAAGCCCTGGAATGTTTTTAATTCCAGATATTGAAAGGAAATTCCCCATCCCCTCCAACAATCAAATTCTCTTTGAAGGTAAAGAAGATAAGATGATTAAGGATGAATTTAAACACGAACTGTTCATGGTTTTAGAAAAAAATAATAATTTAACTGTTTTTTCTGGCTGTGGACATAGTGGAATTACCAACATCATAAACAAAGTGAAGAACACCTTCCCGAAAGGTAAAATAAACACGGTACTGGGAGGATTTCATTTTCAATCTGGAAGTGAGACCTCTATAGTGGCTGAAAAAGAAGAAATCGAAGGAATATCTCATTGGCTGGCAGATGAGGGGATTGAAAACGTTTATACTGGCCATTGCACGGGTGAACGTGGAATGGAAATCATGAGCCCTATTTTAGAAGATAAACTCCACAGAATCTGTACGGGAATGAAAATCACTTTAGATATTAACTAAAATTAGCATTCAATTTAAGAGTGTCTCCCAAGTTGATCTACTATTTGAAGGAATAGGGGAACAACTATTTGAAAGCATATGGGATGAAATCTAAAAGGTTAGTTGCGGTGAAATTATAACCATATTCTTCTAAAGCCAGATCTCCAGCTTTTCCATTTATGTAGGCGGCTAAAAACGCGGCTTCAAAAGGATCATACTCTTGAGCTATCAATCCACCGACCAGCCCGGCCAGACAGTCCCCAGTTCCACCCACAGTCATCCCTGGGTTTCCCGTGGAATTGAGTCTTATTTTATCCTCATGGGCGATTATATCCACTGCACCCTTAAGCAGTACAGTTGCACCACTCATCTGGGACGCCTTCTGGACGGCGGCGGTCTTTTGTTTGAAGGATTCCGGTACTGTAACTCCAAAGAGGGATTTAAATTCTGCTTTATGGGGGGTTACCACTATTTCCTGTTCTGATTCCTTAATTAAATTTAAATCAAGTAATTTAAGCGCATCTGCATCAATCACCAGGGGCTTTCCCACCTTCTCTATGAGCTGGTTCAATGCTTCTGCTGTTCCATCTTCGTTACCGGCACCACACCCTACTACTATAGCATCCGCATGGGTAGACAGTTCTAATATCTTATCTACATCATTTGTATTGATGTAATCACCGGTAAGACTTTTTACAATTAAATCGGGAGAATATGACCTAATGGGGGTGCTTACAGATGAAGGACAGGCCACAACAGCCAGATCCGCACCTGATTTTAATGAAGACACAGCGGCTATGGCCGGAGCGCCAGAGTAATCCTTACTCCCACCAACTACAAGCAATCTCCCGTTTTGGCCTTTATGGGAGGTTGCATTCCTGTTTTTTAGTCGTAAAAGATCCCCTGGGCCAGTGAATATTTCCGCTTCTCGGGGGATTCCTATATCACAGATATGGATCTCACCGATATATCTTTTCTTGGCGTCTTTAAAGCCTGATTTCTCCTTATGGAAGGTGACCGTGTAGTTTGCCTCTACAGCTTTATCAAAAACCTTACCTGTAAGGGGATCAAGACCCGTTGGAGTGTCTACTGCGATTTTTACCCCTTTAGATTCGTTTATGATGTCTACGGCACTGGAGATTGGTTCCCTTAATTTTCCCTGGGTTCCGGTGCCCAGTAGTGCGTCTATTACTATCTCCGCCCGGGAGGGCTTTAAACCTGTAGAATCCCGTACAGTTGAAACCTGCAGAAGGTCGGAGTTTCCTATTTTCTGCAGTACCTCCCAGTTTATTCTGGTTTCCTCCGATCCTATCTGTGAAGGATGTCCTAAGAAAAAAACTTCCACTTCAAACCCTTTATTTACCAGATATCTGGCAGCTACAAATCCGTCACCACCGTTTCCACCAGTACCGGAAAATATAGCTACTTTACATGGTTTTGATAGATGGATTACCTTATATGCAAGACATTTACCCGCACTTTCCATTAAGGACTGTTTGGGGATTCCTAATGCTTCGGCATTGGCATCCAACACCATCATATCTTTAGGGGTCAAGATATCACCAGTTTCAGTTAAAAATTATTAATTACTTATCCATGGGATGATATTTAAAATTTATTTAAAAATATTGATTAGAAGACGTAAAAGATAGGGATGGAAAAAAATAGGTTAGTAATGGTTTTTATATTAAAAAAATGGAAATATGGTTTAGAATAATTTTTCTAACCATATCTGGTAGGCGCCCAGGGTACCGTCGTAGTTACCAGCGTATATCCTTTTTACACCGGGTACTTTTACTGCGGCAGATATTCCCGCTTTCATGGCGGCTGCCACTTCTTTTTCACCCAGTCCATCGATGACTATCTCGTAGATACCGTTTATTTCCTGTGGCACCTCACAAACCACTCCTTCCACACCTCTCAGGGTGGGGCAGAATTTTTCGTTGGTTGAGGCGGCCATGAATTTGTATTTGGAACCTATCTTAGATCCGGAAGCCACGATACCACCAGGGAATGGTGTTATCGTCCCAACAACATTTTCAATGGCATCTACTGCAACTTCAGCAGCTACCAGTGCTGATGCCTGGTTTTCAGCCATTATGAAGAAGTTTCCACCGGCTACTCCCCTTTTGATTCCTAATTCTCCTTCTATTATGAAATCTCCGGACATGATGGGGACTTTGTAGACGGTTCTTCCGGCTATTTCGTCTTTACTTTCAAACCCGTCTCCGAAGAATTTTAATTTAAATCCTACCTTCAGTTTTTCCTCTGCGTCATCTCCCATGGCATCGAATACCGCGGTGGTGGCGGAGGTAAGTACACATTGTCCTATCCTTTCCAGGAGCTGGTGTTCCAGTTCATCCTTTTTGGGGTGGCAGATCATCACTATGTAGCCTGGTCTTCCGTCTGGTGTTTCACTGGGTGGCACGTAACGGTCGATCCCTGCCTCTGCAGGACACATGATAACCGATGAACCGAATCCCACAGTTTCGTCTGCAGCTATTCTGGCGAATTTTTCGGTAGCTGCGGTGATTAAAAATCTGGACACGAAAATGTCAAATGCTTCTGCGAAGGTATCCTCTATTTCAACGTTGTTTAACTGCATTCTATCACCTTAAAAAAATTAATCCAATTTTTTGCCTGCATCCCCTACTTTAACAGAGTAAATTTCTTCAATATCTATAACTACGGCTGCTTTTGGTGCGGGTGCCAGTGGTGATGCCTCTTTAACCCAATTAACAACCTCATCATAATATTCTCCGCTGGTGTAGATCTTCACTGTCCCCTTAAATTGGAAGGGATATTTTGCAGCGTCTTCTACTACAAAGGCCACTTTAGGATTGGCTTCAAGATTTTTCCTGGTTTTAATCATATAACTGTCTGCTATAATTACTGTTTTATTATCGAGTGGTTTGATATTTCCAATGGGAACTACGTTTGGCACGCCGTCAGTAGTGGCAGTAGCAACATATGCTCTGCTTCCTGCGATAACGTCCATCATCTCCTGTGTCATTACCATATTAATACACCTCTATCTATTTCTAAATGAAAATTATGTGATAATATTGTTGGCAATCCTTTTTATATTTTTATAAATTAATCCCGGCCTAAATTTTTTGATATCTGATCCATCACCCCTGATCCAAAGTAGGGCAGCATTAAAATACCCAGAAATGAAGGCATCCAGAAGGATATCAGCCTCTCTATTATTGTGGCAGCTGCACTTACAGATGGTGGAACTCCTGCTATTGAAAAGAGTAGTATCATCATCCCATCTACAGCACCCAACCCACCAGGGAGAAGGGGTACTATGCCGATTAGGGTGCTTATTAAAAATACTACGGCTATGGCTTCCAGGGAGATGGGGGTGTTGAATGCCATGAAGATTATGTAGACCCTGATTATCTCCACAAACCAGATTAAAAAGGATAATGGAAGGGCGTAGAGGAGTATCTTCCTGTTCCTTATCAGAGTTCTGATGCTGTTTTGAAACCCGTTAAGTGCATTTAAAGCTCTTTTTTCCAGTTTACTGTGGTCTTTTTTGGAAAATCTTTTTATAACATTCACCACCCATCTGGTGACCCTTTCGCCCATTTTCTGATCGATGGACATGTAAAACCCGATTATAAACAGTACCAGCAACACTGCCACTGATGAGATCAGGGCATAAATTGTTAAGGTGGATAGTTGAAAATACAGAACTGCATATATTATTGTAATTACAGCCAGTAAAAACAGTGGAAAAGTATCCAAACCCTTATCAGCTATCACCGTGGCAAAAGAATTTTCCATGGGGCATTTAGTATATTTGCCCAGAATATAGGCCCGTACCGGTTCTCCCCCTCCTCTGCCACTGGGGGTGATGTTGTTTACCGCCATACCCACCAGTAGCATGGGTAACAGGGCTAATTTCTTGATTTTTATGTCCACCACCTGGATGTTGATGGACCATCTTTCTGTCCAGAGACCGAAGAGCAGGAACTGGATTAAAAATGCCAGAACCACATACCAGGGATTAGCCATCCCCAGGGCATTCAAAATCTCTTCCGGCCCGATTAACAGCACCAACACTGCCAAAACACCAATTCCCAGGGCTAAAAGCATCAAAGTTTGATATTTCATGTAATACCTCATATTTCGAAATGTTTCAAAAAAAGGTTACCATCCTATTATCTTTGGAAGAAATAAAACTTAAGTTTATTCATAAGGATTCATAGATTGAAGAAAATTTAAAAATCAAAAGTTAAATGTTAGCTGGTAAAATAAAATTAAAAAAAATGAAATGGTGTTTTAGTATTGGAAGATTAAGTAACTCCTCCAGCACCACCTACATTCTTTCCAGTGTAGGCATCTATTTCTATTTGCCCTACAGTATCTCCGTTCATGATTACTGGTACAATATAAATTTTCTTCCCATCTTCATCAACTAATCTTGGAGTTCCTGCCGTTGCATTTGGTTCTTCTATATATTGTAGAGCAATATTTTGAGCTTCTTGAGCAGATATCATATTTTGTCCTGAACTATTTTGTGATGCATTTGACTGTGAAGTTTCATTATTGGTGGTGTTAGTTCCATTGTCACTGGTTTGGGTGTCGGTTTTTGGCGGGTTAGAACCAGCGTATATACCAGCACCTATAACTACCACTATTACTATTGCCAGTATAGCTATTGTTGGTTTGTTGACCATATTTCTCCTCCTTTATATTAGATTGGATGGTATCATACATAAATCTTAGTGTATGATTTTCTACGTTTTTTCAAACAAAAATGTAATTAGATAAACCCAGCTATTTAAACTTATGGGTAAAAAAGGGAAGTTAATAAGCTCTAAAATAGATTTGAACCCTTTGTTTCACTTTAAAAATAAATCTTAGCTGGAATAGAATCAGAGGTAGTTAACTTGGTAGCTTAAATCTTCCTCGTCCAGTAAAACTACGGTTTTATCACCGGTCAGGTATCCGCATGTCTCACCAGGGTTGATTATAAGGGTTTCACCTTCTTTAATTTCCAGTTGATGGGTATGACCGGTTACAAGGACGTCGTATTTACCGCATCCCGCAAGGGATTCCACCAGGGCGGGATTTGTTCCGTGTATCACTGCAATTTGAAGGTTATCAATTGATATTTCCTGAAAATCCTCCAGGTAACACATGTTCCCGAATGCCTTCCTTAAACCATCTCTTTCACCATCGTTGTTGCCGAATATCGCTAAAAGGGGAGATTTGAGTTTCAGAAATTCCCGGGCAGTAAATGGTGATATCAAATCCCCAGCGTGAATAACTACTCCCACATGTTCACTGTTGAAGTACTCAACCGCCTTTTCAATGGCTTTTAAATTATCATGGCTGTCCGACATTATACCAATAATAAATAATCCCCCATTTTGAGTTTTCATATGGACTTTTAATTGAGATTTTTAATAAATTTTATTTTTTTTTATAACTAAATAATTTAGGGGGATAAAAAAGGCTGCTAGAAAAAAATTGATGATCAATTTTTCATTATGGGAACGACTGTACCGGCTACGTTATAGTTGTCCATTACCCATTGCATCCTATCTTCCAGATCAGATAATGGGACGTTTCTAACACCGCCGGATGGGTCTGCAATACTTGCATAACCATTTTCCTCATCAACTCCGGTTAGAACCACGTAATGGCCCCCGTCTGGATTGTACCATGACTGTACGTAGAGTATCACCGGGATTTTTTTAGATACATATGAGTTTAATCTTCCCCAATCAGTGAATTTTTCACTGTGAGCAGTTAAATTGGTACCATAGACCGAGTTAACAGTTTCCGTTGCTTTTATTAAATCTTCCTCGTTAGTACCTTGATATGTGGTTTGAGCAGCGTTGGCCAGCCATTTCTCATCCAGATCCAGTCCATAAACTGAAAATGCCATCTTCAACGATGAAGGGCCGCAAGTATAACTGGTATCCTGGCTGTCATAGGTGACATCCAGGTGATTGGCTTCAGGGCTTTCATGATCTGTTGAATTTAATTTTCCAGTTTCATTCAGGGATACAGAATATATGCCATTTGCAAATACCAGCATTAATAGCACTGCCGTTATTAGATATATTCGTTTAATTTCTTCCGCCTCCTTAGTTGGGAATGTAAAGTCCTTATTGGGAATATAAAAATATATAAAAACTAAACCTGTTCATTGCAAAATATGAATCAAAAATTTAGTAAAAATTTAGTAGAATAATTTTTTAAAATTTAACTGAACTTCTCTTATATAAATATTTCGCAACAGAAAAGTTATTAAAATTAATTCGTCTTCCTAATCTAGTCTTGAAAATCCTCCATTTTTAATATTAGTTTTTACATATATCCCCATAGAATCTAATTTATGGAGGGTTAAAAAATGGTTGATTTTGTAACATTATTGATTGTAGGAATTGTGATCCTGATTATTTTAGGGCTTTCGGTACGTATCGTTAACCAGTATGAAAGAGGAGTTGTATTCCGGCTGGGAAAAGTAATCGGGGTGAGAGAGCCCGGTCTTCGGATTATAATTCCCCTGGTGGATAGGATGGTCAAGCCATCCCTGAGGATAGTTACCATGCCGGTTCCTGCCCAGAAGATCATCACCCAGGACAACGTGACCATAGACGTGGCAGCTGTGGCATATTTCAAGGTAACCGACGCGTATAAAGCCGTGGTAGAGATAGAAAACTATAACAGTGCGGTGAACCAGATCGCCCAGACCACCGTGAGGAGTGTGGTGGGACAATATTCACTGGACGAAATCTTGTCTGAAACAGCCAAACTAAACACCAGCATCCAGGAGATAATCGACACACACAGCGAACCCTGGGGTATAAAAGTAACCACCGTAGAGATTAAGGACATAAAACTACCTGAAAGCATGCAAAGGGCCATAGCTTTACAAGCAGAGGCTGAAAGGGAGAAAAGGGCTAAGATCATCTCTGCCGAGGGTGAGTATCTGGCCGCTGGAAAACTGGGAGAGGCAGCAGACATCATTGCCGAACACCCTGTAGCACTGCAACTGCGTATCATGCAGGTCCTGAGCAACATCGCCGCGGAGAAAAACTCAACCATAGTCTTCCCTGCCCAGTTACTTAACAGCATACGGGATATTAAAGACTTCCTGGGCTCTGAAATGGGGGCTATGGAAAAAGATGAAAAATAAACGATATTTTGATGGTGGAAATTTCAATTTTCCCATTTTTTTTAGAAATATCTAACTTCCATAATCCTTCCTGGTATAGATCAACACATCGTCCGGTTTCAGCTGGAAAGTATCATCTAAGTCCCTTATGGTCTGATCTTTGCGGGCCACGGCGATAGGTGTCAAGTCCTGATCCTTAAGGCAGAGATCTCCCAGCTTAACATCTTCTTCTATGGTGAATGAGGAAACCTGTATATCTGTTAACGCGTCATTGACGCTGCAGGTGTTGATTTCCCAGTTGGCAAGTGTTCTGAACATCTCGTATTCATCGGCTCGGAGTTCATCTACAAATTTATGGACCTCATCATCTGTTAAGTGGTACTGGTTCATCACCCTGGTGAATATTTCCACTGAAGTTTCAAATTCCTCAGGTATTACCTCATCAGCACCTAAATTGTGCAGTTCCTCCATTTCATATATGTAACGGGTTCTAACTATGATATAAAGGGTTGGATTCATTTTTTTAGCCATATCTACTATTTTACGGCTTCCAACAGGATCCGAGATGGCAATCACCATAACCCTGGCTTCTGTGATGTTCAATTGATTTAATATAGTTGGTTGAGAAGCATCACCATAACATATGGGCTCTCCCATTTCTTTTTTCCTTCTAACAATCTGTGGGTTAAGATCCACCACCACATATGGAATATGAGCCTGTAAAGCTGCCCGGGCCATGTTTTTCCCGTTGACACCAAATCCAACTATGATCAGATGATCTGCTGGAGGAACTTTTTGAGGCTGGGGTATTGAATATGTTCCACTCAGGACTCGATCCGGGACCGGTAACACCTTTTCCAGAATGTCAGATATCTGGTGTGCCCTATCCTTGAAGAAGGGAGTCAGGGACATGGTCAAGATTGTGACCGCCAGGATGGTCTGGAAGAATGGGTTGGTTATCAGGTTGTACTGTACTCCAACTGCCGCCAGGATAAAAGAGAACTCCCCTATCTGGCTCAACATCAACCCCACCAGTACCATGACCCGGAAGGACAGTCCTAAAATTCCAGCCACAACTCCGGCAATCACCGATTTTAATAGGATTACAGCTATAGTTAAGAGGATTATAAGGGGTAAATTTTCTAACACGAAGTTAATATTTAAGAGCATACCAATGGAGATGAAAAATAAGCTTAAAAATATATCCTGAAAGGGTAAAATATTTCCAAGTGCCTGGTGCTTGTATTCTGTATTTGATATTGTAAGACCAGCCAGAAAAGCACCTAATGCCAGAGATAATCCTAGAGTAGAGGTTATCCAGGTAATTCCAAAACATATGACGATGATGGTTAAGAGGAACAGATCCCGCCTCTTGAAGCGTGCAATAAAGTGTAAAAGCTCAGGAACCAGCCAACGTCCGCTTACAAGGGTCAGGGCAATGAGGCCTATCCCTAAACCTAGGAGCATTGGCCAATTTTCAAGGGCGGAAGATTCGGCACCTGACAGGAGAGGTGCTAAAAGAATAACCACCACCACGGCCAGATCCTGGAAGATGAGTATTCCCAGGGCCGTCCTTCCATGAATACTATCCAGTTGTTTTTTCTCCTGGAGAAGCCGCAGTATAATGGCCGTACTGCTGAAACAAATCAGGAGCCCTATGAAGATCGATTCTGTAGAAGGTAACCCCAAAGCCAGACAGACAAAAAACACTGCCAGCACAGTGAGTCCTACCTGTAGGGAACCTCCTAATATGGCATATCTTTTTATCTGGGAGAATTTATTCATGGAAAAATCCATTCCAATGGTAAAAAGCAGAAATATAATTCCCAGCTCAGCTATAAGCTCCACCTGACTAACCGATCCTATGAGCCCCAGCCCGTGAGGGCCGATAACTATTCCGGTTACAAAAAATGCCAGGATGGAAGGTATCCTGATGAGGTTAAACAGGAGGAGGACTACAACTGATAATCCTAATATGATTACAACGTCTTTTAATAAGGATACATCCATAATTAACTTCCTTTGAAAAATAGAACAGAAGGTATTCTGTACTTAAAATAGGATTTATTGGTGGTGATATAAAGAATTTACGTCTTGATGGTTAAACAATGTTCATGTTTGCAAAATTAGATCAGTAAACCCAGTAAAACATCCCATCAAAATCTATAAACTAGATTCCTTTGAGAATTCTATAGGCCAGTTGGATATGTCTTGATCCCTCATCTGTGCAGGGGCCGTGTCCAGGTAGGAGGTATTTGACCTGGAGTTCACTGAGCCTTTTTAAAGATTCCTGCATATCTTGAACACTACCTCCCAGGTCCATCCGGCCGAAGCCACCGTCTGCAAACACCGTGTCTCCTGAGATGAGGGTTTCTCCATCATATAGACATATGCCTCCACGGGTATGCCCCGGGGTGTGTAGGACTTCAAAATCGTAGATGTTATCCCCCTCCTGGAGTTTCCAGTCCACCCGCATCTTTCCCAGAGAGTCTCCGAACATCTTGGCTGCTGTGGCGAGATCATCCCCTTTTTCCAGGGATTCAGCATCCTCCTGGTGCATGGCCACTTTTAAATCCAGAAAACGGTTGCCACCGATATGGTCGTAGTGGTTGTGGGTGTTCACGATAAGGGAAAGGTCTGCGGGATTTATACCCCCCTGCCTTAACGATTCAAGGATGTAGTTTATGTTTGCTCCGGTTCCTGTGTCCACCAGTACATCCTCAAAGGCGTAGACGTTGGAGTCGAAACCCCTGCCTTCAACCATTACGATTCCATTGATTTTTCGCATGTTAACCTCTAAACGAAATAGGAATAAAAAAATTTGAAAAGTAAAAGATGGGGTCACCGGGATTTGAACCCAGATCCTAGGATTTCTCTTGTCTCAGTACTCCAATCGGTCATCATACTTTCCTCAGAGTGCGCACTTTCTTCAAAGACAACTGGAGTCCCAGATGATAGCCTGGTTACACTATGACCCCTGATACTAAAAAATATCGGTTTAAATTTATTTTAAAAAGCCAAGGGTGAGATTTGAACTCACGTGTAATGGATCTGCAGTCCACCGCTTCGCCTCTAAGCTACCTTGGCATAGTAGTAAAATTTGCACCTTGTTGATATTTAAACCTTACTATCAGATTAAATAATCTTAAAAAAAAACCAATAATCCAATCAAAGCCTGATAAAGGGATAACCTATCTTAAATCGTATAAAATGATTATATCACTGGCATTAATCTGTGGAGGATATGTCTGTAACATAGGTCCAGTAAATCTGACTTCAATCTTCTGGCCAGGGTGAAGATCATCTAAAGATGCCTTTACCAGGTTCTTTCCATATTTATGATATACCGTGGTATTTTTATTGATTATAATGGAGACATTCTGGGGATAGGAAGCACCACTTTGATATCCTTCCACCAATAAGGAATCAATTACATTAGTATCTCCCTGTGAATTATCATTGCACAGACCAACGATTACACCACTCATATCAACTCGATCACTACCGGTAGCTGTAAAAGTACCGTAAACAACACCTAAAAATAATACAAAAAGCAGTACCATTACAGTTATAACCCTCATTTTATCCCTTCCATGATAATGGTGAAAATTGTTTTCGTGGTTGTTTTATATAATATTTTGTTCATGCATTAATAGTTTTCGCTAAAATGATAACCTTTTCATAAATAATTTGCCATTACAAGATAGATCAAATATTAATAAAATAATCGGATGATCAACACATTGATAATCTAAAATAGGGGCCATTTTGGATAAGATATAAAAAATTTGTAAGGATTGATAATTACGGAACTGCCATTTGAAGTCAAATAAAAGAATTAACTTCTTCTATTTCTTGTTGTAATAGAAAAGGAATCTAATTTATTCGTGAGTGTTATTTAATTCCCGTGCCTTTAAAAAAGTTGTAAAAAAACACACCATCTGCTTCTGTGGTTTTATATAAATCATTTATTCCTTTTTGCCATGATTCATTATCTACCATATTCATATCAAGAGCTTGTTCATTAACCCCTTCAACCATGGCGATAATAGTCTTTTTATTGAAACCATCTACTAATTCAGGCTTACTGGAATCAACGTAAACCACTTTCGGTTGAACCTGGACTTCCTTAAATCCTGAACCCGTCATCAATGGATATATTTCCCTTCCAATCATAGGATTACATCCAAATCTTTTCTGACACTCAATTAAACATTCCCATACCATTTTAGCTTCTTTTGTTTCTGGATAAAAATAACAGGACCCATGGTCACCTTCAATAACTGTAATTGAGCCACCGTCTTTAAGAACCCTCCTCAAATTATTAAGTGCATCAAGGGGATCCTTTAAATGTTCTAGCACAAAACAAACGAAGATATGATCGAAGCTTTTATCTTCAAAAGGCAGATCATGAAGATCTACTTGGGTAAATTCCACGTTTTCTATTTTATTTTCCCCTATTAATCTTTTTGCTTGATTAATAGATGATTCAGATATATCTATCGAGGTTATCTCGGCGTCAGGACTGTTTTTAGCCAGTATAACAGTTTGTGCACCCACTCCACAGCCAGCCTCCAGAACTTTACTTCCAGCAGGATACTTAGTCCCATCATGTAAAAGGTTAAATAGTGTATTTGCCTGATCAACAAGCCTACCAGCTTCTAATTCTGAATATCCATGTACATAATCTTCTCTCATAATTATCAATCATTCTTTATCCTGTATAATCTTAATAGCTCTTTCTAATGCAGATTCAAACTCCTGTGATTCTCCCTTAGAATTTTTTAAAGCTTCTTCCAGGTAGGGAAGCGCCCTTTCATCCCCTATGATTTCCAGTGCATTGGCTGCGTTAACCCGGACCAGGTAATTATCGTCTTTCAGGGAATTAACCAGTGATTGAACCGCGGAATTATCACCGATCTTCCCCAGGGAGGTTACTGTACAGGCACGGAGAATATAATCCTTCTCTTCCAGAATATCAGTTAACGGTTTAACCGCTTCTATAGCTCCCAGGTTTCCCAGTGCATCAACCACTTCACACCTGACACTTAAATCTCCATCTTTTAATGCGGCGATGATTGGTTTCACCGCTCTTTTATCACCTATAACACCCAGAGCCAATGCTGCAGTCTCCCGGACATGCCAGTATTCATCTCTTAACACATTTATCAGTGATTCTACTGCTCTTCTATCCCCGATCCTGCCGAGGGACAAGACGGCGGCTTTGCGGATGGGCCAGTACTCATCCCCTAAAATCTGAATTAAAGATTCAACAGCCGCCTCTCCAGCATGGATATCGCCCAGGATGTAGGCTGCCTTCTCCCGGATCTTCTTATCTTCTTTAACATCTAAAGCACTTATAATTCCAGTTACATCCTTTGATTCCCTCATCTTATCCAGATCTGAATTAGAAAATATAATAACACCTCCTACATTATCAGGATTAACTTACAATTTTCTCCATATACAGCAAAAACAGGTTATCTGTATATTTTTCCTTTTTAAAAATTTATAACCTCTTTTTTAGTAAAAAGAAATATTTTTCCAGCTTTTAAATCCTGTCCATGAACTCAAATCTTTTTATTTCCGGGAAACAGGTTTCTACGACCCCCATTAATCTGGTTCCTATGCCCTGATTCTGGTATCCATAAATTATATTAATCTTTTATTTAATTAATAATGTGGACTTAATGATAAAAAATAAAACAACCGCAATTATACTGGCAATTTTAACATTCATTCTAGGAAGCATTCTACTCACGAGCATCATATTCTATCTCTTTGGATATCCCCTCTCATCCCTAGCAGAACATCAACTGTACTTTTTCTTCGCGATTCTAGTTAGTGCGGTGCTTGCATCCATTGTTTATGGGCGGGGCAGCAAGGAACGAGCTTCTAACGTGGCTAAAATTCTAGAAAACACGTTGAGCATATCGGTTGAAGAAAAGGATATCTGGAAAATATTGAATACCATAGAGCAATTACCTCCTTACGTGGTAGAAAAATATGTTTCACTAGATATAAATGCCGTGGAAGAGTTTGAAGACCAGATAAAAGATTATAAAAACAAATTAAGTGAGGAAGACCTGTTAAAAATAAGGAAAATCATAGATACTCCTGTAGAAGATCTTCAAGATGTGTTAAGTGAGTTATATCAGGAAACAAACATGGAACAGTTTAAAATAATGGCCGACCCCCAGGCAAAGCCATTGATTGATTTGAATATACAGGAACTTAGACGGATTTTGTTTGTTCAAAAAGAATGAACACTTGAATTTCTTCTGGGTTTATTTTTTCCAGATGCTGCCTCTCTATTTAACATTTTTAATCTCAAGTTTCCAAACATCTTAACACCATGTATTGTAAGAGTTAATAAAATAATCCTCTTACAACTATTTTTTAATAGCCACAGTTAATCCATCTCCAATGGAAAGTATCGTGCTTTCTAAACGCGGATCATCTGCAACCATTTGGTTAAATTTATTAATAGATTCAACTAATTCTTCATGACTTTTTTTAAACCTATCCATAACTGGAAACAAGGTATCCTCAGCAACTAATAGACCACCAGGCTTTAAAACACGAATGCAATCATCAAATAATAAAGGATATAATCTTTTATCCCCGACATCTTGGAATATCGAGTCAAATCTGTCAGATTCAATTTGTGGAATTATTTCCTGTGCATCTCCAGTTTTTACCTCAATAGTTTCTGCAACTCCCTCTCGTTTGAAATTTTTAATAGCTTGCTCTGCAACGTTTTCATCGTGCTCAATAGTGGTAATTTTACCCCCATATTCTTTAACGACGGTAGCCATGGACACAGTTGAATAACCTATACTAGTTCCTATTTCCAAAACATTCTGTGGACGAGTTAAGTAGAACAAGACCTGAAGTGCCCTGGAAACATCTTCGTCAACGATTGACCCAAACTTTTCGAGTTCAGTGGATTCAATGTATTCTGCTCGATTAACTCCCCTTTTCCCATATAGGCCGTTGATATAACGACTTGCTTCTTTTAAATTCATATATAATTCCACCTAAATGCTCAATTTCTTTAAAATCTTATTTGGTTTCTTTAATAGGAGCATCAGTAAGTACCGTGCCCCAATTAACCGCAGAGCCCACTTCCCTTGTTACTAACATCCCATTTTTTTCGATATGCCCCAAATTTGCCAGATCTGCAACCAATTCATGTAAAGAAACAGATCCTTCATCATTTATTACCCCTTTAGGTAGTGATAAAGCCTTATACCCTTCTTTTTCCAATGAACTGGTTATATGGTTAGTGATGCTTTTTAGTTGACAATTAGTCTCCTTGTAAATCGAGGAGGCTTTACTCATCAACATCTCATAGGTGATTTTATATGGAATCGTGACCCCTATGGAGATTGCTCGTGGATATTCCAATATCAAGGATTTGAACTGTCTAATTACCGCATTTTTTGCCAGGGACAGATCTACGATACCCAAAAAGTAATCATCACATTCCTTTTCTACGATCTTTCTTGCCTTGTCTTCAAATTCCATAATAATACATCCTATTGGCTTTAAAATATCATATTTACTTTTATTTTTCATTATCCTACCTTACGTATAAGATAAAAGATGTCCTCATTACGCATTTTATACTAGAGAAAATTGTAGATTTTACTTTCTATGAAATTTGGCCACTGCGGAAATGCCCGCACCCGTTCGCCATGTAATACGCGGTTTCAGCTCGCTGAAACGCCATCCATCAGCATTACACACCGCAACTGCTTCAAAAACACCCCCAGCAACGAAATGCGTTTGCAATGACCTTGGATCGCTCTCCTCATCGGACCAGAGGTGCATCGCGGTCATGTTAGCTCGCAGTCGTGCAGTATCACCATCGAAGTCGATGATGTGGTCGCTGGTGACATGATGAGTTGCACGAAAACGGCTGAAGGACTTGATTCTATCCGCAGCAATGGCTTCTGGGCCAACAATTGCCGCACCATTGGGAGCCACGAAGCGACCGTCCGGTGTGAATGTAGCCGCCATCGTCTCAACATTAATGCGTTTGTCGTCGATAACGCTGCAGAAGCGGCTTAGTAACTCACTAATTTGCACACGATCGGCAAGTTCAGTAGCCTCTATGGCTTTGGTTTGCTCCTGTTGTTTTGTTTCCTTTTCATTCATGGTAATCCTCCTCTTTAATTGTAAATAATGTTGAATAGTGAATTAATCCACTATTACAAAACGATAAATCGTTTTTTATCTCCCTCTTTTCATTCATTTAGTCTTACATTTTTATCGAGTCATCGACTTCCTAAAGAGTGGCACGGCGATGGTCATGGTGACCACTCCAAACGCCACCAGTATAAGTATCTGGGTCATCACATCCCCAATACCTGCATTTAAGAGCATTATCTTTCGCATGGCATCGGCAGCATAGGTAAGGGGAATGGCCTGTGAAATGGCCTGCATGAACCAGGGCATCTGCTGGATGGGATAGAAAATTCCACCCAGGAACATCATGGGGAACATTAGGAGGTTCACGATCATGGTACCCGAAGCTTGATCCCCGGACATGGATATGGCCATTATTCCGATTCCTATGAAACTGAAAATTCCCAGTAGGAGCATGAAGAAGGCTAGGAGGATATTTCCCTGGATAGTGACTCCGAAGAGGAATATGGCAATGGCCAGGATTATGATACACTGGATAAAGCCCCTGGTACATAGTGCTGCGGTTTTACCGATTATAACCGAGAGCTGGCTTATCGGTGCCGATAACATCCCATCGAAAGTGCCCATTTCCTTTTCTTTGGAGATGGCTTCTGGTATACCGGTCATGACGCTCATCATCACGATCATGATCATGAGCCCCGGTGCCAGGAAGTTGAAGTAGTTGGTCTCGCCGGGTATGGTGGTCTGGACATTCGGGATGTAGGGGAAGATCATGGCTTGAGGGTTAACCGGCTGATTTGTTTCACTGCCCAACTGTACCACGTTGGCCTCGGCCTTCATGTTGTTCATGCCGCTTACTGTGGTAGATAATACTTGCTGGATCTGCATTGCACTTTGAGGGTTGCTGTTATCGATGTATACCGTGAAATCGGCGGATTTTCCATTGGTTATATTCTCAGAAAATCCGGGGGGTATGATAAAGACGCCATATATCCTTCCTTTATTTATAGCAGTTTTAGCCTCATCTACACTGGAATAACTCTGGAAATCCATGAAACTGGTGTTCTTATTCATAACTTCCAGCTGTGCTATGAATTCATTGCTTCCCTGGCCCTGATCAAGGTTAACCAGGCCCATTGGCATGTGTTGCTGGGTGGTTCCAGTGGGAAAGATGAATCCAAACATGACCAGGAACAGTAGTGGCATGAGAAATAGCGCAGCTAAAGACATCCGGTTGCGTTTAAGTTCCAGCAGGTCTTTAGCCATCACATGGTAACTGTCCTTTAATATCTTCGTCACATCCATGGTTTCACCTTACCCTCGCCTTGGGTGCATTTCCGTGACCATGGTGAGCTGGAGAGGCTTTTTCACTGGCCTCATCCCGCATTTGTTTACCAGTTACCGCCAGGAAAACATCCTCCAGTGTTGATTCAGTGCTGTTGGTTATGGAGGCAATACTTCCCCATTCCTGACGGATGGTGTCGATGATTCTATCCATGGCATCCGTACCATTTGCACTGATCTTCAAGTTATGATGGTCCTGTTGAGCCAGGGTAGTCACACAGTCGAGTGCATCGATTTTTTCAATCAATTCCGATGTGAGGTTGGTAATTTTTATCCCAAACACCGTGTTATCACTGCTCGATACCAGTTTTTTCAGGTTCTCCGGAGTATCTAAAGCAGCTATCTTACCGTGATCTATGATTGCCACTCGATCGCTTAGTGCTTCTGCTTCACTCATGGCATGAGTGGTTAATATCACCGTAACTCCGCTTCTATTGATATCTCTTATGATATCCCTTATGGAGAAGGTGGTTTGAGGGTCAAGGCCCAGTGTGGGCTCGTCCATGAATAGTATCTTTGGTTCTGGGAGCAGCGCCCTTATAACGTTGATCCGCTGTTTCATACCCGTGGAAAATTTGCTGATCTGTGTATCCTTCCATTTTTGCATATCCACCAGTTCCAGCAGCTCATCAATTCTTCCCTCTAACTTCTGTTTGGGTATATCATAGAGTTTCCCAAAGAATCGGAGGTTTTCAGCTGCAGTTAATCGGTCATACATGATCATCTTCTCTGCGACCAATCCTATGTTCTCTCGGACCCTGTCAGATTCTTTTACCAGATCGAAACCAGCGATCTTAGCATAACCAGAGGTGGGCTGGGCAAGTGTGCAGAGCACCCTTATCGTGGTACTTTTTCCTGCTCCGTTTGGGCCTAAAAATCCGAATATTTCCCCTTCCTTTACGTTGAGTGATAACTTGTCCACTGCAGTGAAGTTGCCGAATTTTTTGGTGAGGTTATGAATTTCTATGGCGTTTTTTGTCATTTCCCTATTCCTCCTTGTTTTATTAGGCTAGAAAAAGCTCTGAGTATCACAGATAATTTTAGAGCAGGTCTTTCGCATTAAATAATGAGTATAATTAATTTATTCTTCATTTAACGATTCTTCTATTTTTTTTAGCCTTTCACTTAATTTTCCTATCATTTCTTTGTGTGTTTCAAGTTTAGATTTTTTAATATCTTCTAGATAGGACACGTATACCTCTATTTCTTTTAATGCTGTTTCAGTGGGGATTATTCCACGTTCCCTTTCTCGGAAGTGTTTTAAACGACCGGTTAGTTTAGAGACTACTTTAGCCCCCTTTTCAGTTAACTCATATTTCCCGTCTTCTCGTTTGCTGATTAAATCCTCTTCAACCATTTTCTTGAGCATAGGATATACCGAGCCCGGTGAAGGTCTATGAGTTCTGAAACCCTTAGATCGTCCCCCCAATCTCATCACTTCTATATCGTGTTGATGTTCCTGTATGGAATCCATGATCTCCACACCGTTTCCTGGACCGTGTTCATCCAGTACGTGCAGTATCCAGATCCTTAAACCCCCGAATTTCTGCATTTCCTCCATTTTCTCATGGCATTCCCGGTGAAAGTTTCTAAATGTATCCCACATAAATCATGTCTCCTGTGTTGTGAATCATATTAGATTGTCTAACAGCTTATTGTGAATTCATATTCGACTATCAAACAGCCGATATATATCGATAACTTGATAATGGAGGCGGTTTAATATCTTCATATTTATGGTAGGCTCGAAAATTTTTGAAGATAATATCAAGTTACCGATATCGGCTAATCGATATTGGTGTGGAAGTTATATAAATAGTTTGCGGTTTCACTGGAATGGCAGTATAAAAAAGATATATAACTATGAAGAATTACATCCCTTAAAATTCAGCTACAACCAGCATTTCAAAGTTATCAATGGTTAAAGGAGTATCTCTGCTGAAATTTCCAGTTCACAGCCCAGTATATCAATTTCATATCCCCCATTTGAACATGTTTAATCTTTAATTCTTTCAATTTTAAAAATTACAGGCCGGATGGCATCAGTACAGCAACTAATCATGGTATTTTCGTCCTTCATCCATCCTTCAAAGATGCCCTCTGAAAAATTACCTCCAGAAAGCAGGACCGTCACTATTTTATGAATATCATTCCAGGCCCAGTCACAGAAGCCTTCTGGCTTTTCAAATCCACTAATAAATTCCTGTCCTTCCTTAAAAACCGGGCAAGGGGTAACTTCATTCTGGCAATATTCACCGGCTAATTCTGTATTAAGATTTTTCTTTAAAACTGTGATTTTACATTTTACTGGCATTAATAACCCTCCTAAATATAATTATCAAATTATCCCTCTCTAAACCCACATCCATGCATACCAGACCGTCAACACGTTGAAAACGAGTCCCACGATTATCAAGAACCTATCGTAATGGGACGGATATGTGGGCAGCCCGATAATATTGAACACAAAGAAGAACAGTGCCGCCACGATGTTCAACCATTTATTAAGAGGATAACCCAGCGTTAGGGTTAGTATAATCATTACAATTGGAATAACCATTAACACTGCGATTCCCAGCCACTGTATCTGGCCGAATTTTCCCCCCTCCATTTCTGTCTTCTTATAATCCCCGCTAAATATTCTAAGCACATCTCCCAATAGGTAGGTTAACATTAAAGCCACCCATATCCCGGAAAGTATAATCTGCACATCCTGCATAAGATCCCCTCTTTTCACTTACACCTTCTTCCCTACAATGAAATAGAATTTTAAAGCTCTCAAATCCATTTTTTCAGTTTCAAGAATTTGGAAATGTCCCTTAGTAATTAAATTCTCTAGTTCAGAGAATTTAAAGTACCTCACAGGTACTGCCCCTGTCTTGGTCAGCACAAACAGTGCGGAAAATGTTAAAATTCTTGAAAGTTTCTTCTCCTCACCCATGCACTCTGTTGAAGAGATGAAAAATCCTCCAGGTTTCAATAACTCATTAATCCTTTCCATGACCTCTTGAGTATCTTCCAAATAATGCAGTATATTAAAAGCCATTATAACATCAAAGGACTCTTTTTTGAGTCTCTCATCAAATATGGTTGCCTCTTTGAAATCTACATTTTCAAATTTACCTTCAACTGCCTTTCTTCTTGCAATATCGAGCATTTTAGAGGATATATCAATACCCAGAACCTCCTTCACATCACCAGAAATTTCAAAGGATTTTGAACCTGTTCCACATCCATAATCAAGAACAACATCATTTAAATCTAGATAATTCTTTGTTTTTTCAACCGTTCTTTTATGAATCGGCTCAAAATTCTTTTCACCCTCATCAAAACTATCTGCCATCAAGTTCCAAATCTTTTCTGATTTAACCATTCCCATCCCCTAATTTTTTTGAATCTGGCTATTTTAAAGTTAAAACCACATTTCCCATTTTATGGCCCTTATCAACATACCTATGGGCATCAACTATCTGTTCCAGCGGATAAAACCTATCCATAACGGCTTTGATCTTCCCATCCTCCATGAGTCCTTTGAGAAAAGTTAAATCTTCAGCCTTTTCCTCTGGTATCCTTGTTACTACTTTCTTACCTGTCATTGAAATAAATGGGCCCAGAATCATATGAGAAAGCCCCGGGTTAGCAAAAAGATATATTCCATTTTCTTCAAGGGATCTAAGGCTACTTAAAACTGGACTCTTCCCAATCACGTCGAATATAACATTGTACTTTTCACCGCTCTTAGTAAAGTCTTCCCTGGTGTAATCAACTACATGATCAGCACCGATAGAATTTACCATTTCCAGATTCCTTGAGCTGCACACCCCAGTGACTTCAGCTCCATAATATTTGGCCAGTTGTACCGCTATGGTACCTATACTGCCAGATGCACCGTTGATGAGAACCTCTTGCCCTTTCTGGATATTTGCTTTTCTAAGATAATTTAAGGCTATTAATCCCCCCATGGGAATGACTGCAACTTCTTCATAGGTAATATTTTCTGGTTTTTCTGCCAGGACCCCGTCTTCAGGCATGCACTTGTACCCGGCATAGGCACCTAAATTGAATCCGGCAAAAGCGAAAACCTGATCTCCAATCCGGAATTTCGTCACATCTTTACCCACCGATTCGATCTCTCCAGAGAATTCTTGACCTAATATTTTCATCCTTGGACCCCGCAGGCCCAATCCTAACCTGGCTAACAGCCATAAATAGGCAGGCATCTTGAATCTCCGCATTTCACTGTCCCCTGTTGTAACAGATGCGGCGTGTATTCTTATCAACACCTCGTTATTTTCAGGGACGGGGTTTTCTACCTCTTGTAGTTGTAGAACTTCTGGGGGGCCGTATTTCGTGCATATAACAGCTTTCATAGTATTATATTATGAAGTAAAAATTATTTAAGGTTTCCAGCAAACTTTTCAGCACGTTTAAGATCTTCTGCATTAGGTCGGCCTTTGTTTAACCCCCCAAACAGTTTGAGGAAACTGTTGGTGTTAAATCCCTTACACTGGAACTCATCAACAATTATATAGCCTTTCGATTGCAGTTTTTCCCTGATAGCCGAGTGATCAGCATTTACTTTAGATTTCCAAGTTACTCCGGCTGTTGAAAAAAGAAAAGCCTTCTTATCTGTAACTTCGGGGAGCCTATCAGCGAGTTCAAGGAGAGATACATGATGTTTTGAATCATAAATCCCTGAACCAAAACCTACTAGATCATATTCTTGAAGCTCTTCCTGATTTACCTCATTCGAACATTTGATGTCCGCACCTAAAACCGGAGCAATCGCCTTTGCAACATTTTCAGTGTTGTTGTGGTGGTAAGAATATAGAATTATTATCGATTTCATTTAGATCCCCCTTTTATTTTGTTATTAAAAGTTCCTGGCCCCATGAAGCGATCCTTCAGTGGTTTACGCTTCAAGGACCAGGGTATCACACGGAGGCGGTTGTGTGAACGCGAATTAATTAATTTATTACCATCTCTATTCACTCAGAAGTTTGTCTACAAATTCTGAGCACTTTCCATTGTGATCTTCATTCCTGCCCACTATCATCACTACATCGATTTTGAAATCGTCATGTGATACTGGTGCAAATTTTTCATTGATGATGAGAGGATCAGTTGAATGAGGGTCACCCGTGGAAAAAACCCCTACTTTAGTTCCATTTAAGAGTTTAAGCGTTTCCAGATAAGATTCAACTTCAGGACTGGCAGTACCTCCATAATTTGGTCCACCAATAACGATTAAATTTGTATACTGAAATGTTTCCTGCTTTTGGACTCTTTTATACTTACAAGATCCACTTTATCCCTTTGACTGTAAATTGGAAACTATGACAGTGGCTATGTCTTTGATGTTTCCAGTGACGCTGGGGTCGTAAACAACCAGTGCATTTCCCACCGCATTTCCATCCCTAAGATAAGCCTCCTTGGCTTTCTGATACCCAAATATAGGCGTGAAAAAAGCCATTGCGCACGGGGGACGTTGAAACTTCTCATTCTCACGTCCCCCGCAGTGACGGTTGTGGCATGGACTTTTACCAGCACTTCATTGTCCTTAGGTGTGGGTTTTTCTACCTCTTTAACCTGTAGGACATCTGAAGGCCCGTATTCTGTGTATACAATCGCTTTCATATTATGTGCCCTTAGTATAGAACTCCTAATTATTCCAATTCAAGTTTGACTGCTCCAATCTTCGGTGCCAGGTAGTTGTAGAGGATAGCTACCAGAGCCACCATAATGAACTGTGAAATGAAACTGCTTACAGGGTCTCCGTTGCCCATTAAAAGATCGATGAATCCTAATATCCCAGATATTATGGCCAGTGCCAGGGCGGTTTGAACTACTGGAATGTGTTTCAGTTCATGTAAGTTACCAGCGATTTGAACGAATTCTAATTTGATTTTTGCTACCCTGGAGGCTAAGTAATTGTAAACTAAGGCATATAATGCGCTGTAGATGAATACGAATACGAATAGTAGTATTGGTAGCCCGATGATTAAGAGTAGCGAGATTACCACCATATCCATACCTGCTGGCATGCCAGTAAGTCCTAGTGGAAACGTGGTGTTGTTGAATGTTGTGATTTCATTGGTTATGGCGGGTACCACACCGGCGAAGAAAGTGACCATGATATTAATCACCCCTGCCAGGAACAATCCTGCTATGAAAGCCCATATAGCAACTATTGCTGACTGTATAAGGGCAAATGGTACCACTGGAATTTTAGTTACTTCAATTCCATCAAATTCTAACTCTATACCCCCCAACCTTGGTACCAGGGTGTTATAGAGGAATGCTGATACAAAACATGCCACTAATGTTCCGAAAAACGCAATTACAGGCAGAATTACTAGTAAGGGTAATCCCACTCCAGCTACCAGGTTTACCTGGCTAATACTGGGGAATATATTTGCTACTTGAAGTATTGTTAAGCTGACGAAGGCAATTATGGCCACAATAAACGCCAGTATCGCATATATAGTCGCTGACATCTTGGCAAATGGTGTCAGTTCAATGGATTTAATTTCTTTTGTCTCGACCATCTTTTTAATCTCCTGAAATTTGTCTATTTAAAATCTTTTTTTAATGAATTGAACTTCTATTGACTACTTAATTCTTGTATAAACCCTTAAAAGTAGTTTTTCCAAAATTTACCCTGCTTATCAGGGTATTTCCCTCCAAATTCACTCCAAAATATGATCCAAAAATAGGGTAAATTAAGTAGGGAGGGTTAAAAAGAGTAAAAAAGGAGTATTTGGCGTAAAAAGTAGTTGTTCAGCTTCTGGTTATTTTTAAAAGTAATGCCAGGGCTACGAATTCAAGTCCCAAGAATACCAGGGGCATGACAGCGTTTATGATGTTTTGGGGAAGGTTGAAGATGTAATAGATTGAAAATATAATATTTTGAACCAGGAAAAGAACAGTGAAAAGCACTAATGTGGTGGTGAACTTGGATTTTACTTTTCGGTATCTTTCCAAGTATATGTAGAGCATCCCCCCTAATAGAAAAATATTGGCTATGCTGGTTATTAAGGCGGAGAATAAGACCAGCAGAAATAAAGTAAATGGTACGTTGGACAGATTAAACAAATTTATTTCTAACAACATTTTTTTACGCCCTCTTTCCTGTTTATTACATCAATCCTTCTTAAATTCTTCCCAAATTTCCATAAAAGTATCATAATTTTCTTCCATCTCATCGGAAAGGAAATATAATGCGCCGTATTTTTCTCCAGTGGATTTAATTATTGCATTTTCCATTAAAACATCAATATGATGTCTAATAGTCTTATAATCCAGTGAAAGTTTTTCTGCAAGCTTGTTGGCATTATATGGTCTGTTTTTAAGTTCAAGTATTATTCTGGCACGGTTTTCCCCGCCTTTACTCCCAGTTATTAACCACCACAAAAATACTTTCCTCATGCAGAACTCCTGAAAAAAATCAATGCCCCGGTTATCTTAGTATTTGTCGCTTGGATACCATTAAAAGTTTTACTTTTTATAATATTTCTTTAACAATCATTTCTGTCCAGCAATATCATCTGCCGTCGCGTATGGGTGAGAATATCTTCCATTTTCTTCTGTATAAGATTTTAAAAAGCGATTAGATCCGATTTGAACCGCCTGTTCTGGACAATAATTGAGACACGCATCACAGTAAAAACACCGAATATCTTCCTGCCATACCGGTTTTTCATCCACCATCTTGACCTTGCCTGACAAGCAGACCTTTTCACATGTTCCACAGCCAGCACACTTTGAATTCGAATACAACTCAACATCATAAAACCTATTAAGAAATGGAAGAAGCAGAGATAGAATTGAAAAGGAGGGCATGGGAGTGGTGAAATTCGTGTCCTTTTCCCGATTTTTTTCCCTATTTAAAATTACTTTCTGGATTGAATCCAGCTTGTTTTGGATTTCTGCTTCCAGATCTGCTATTTCCTTATCTGTCGCCGGCTGCCAGTCTTCAAATTTCGGATCGTTACTGGCCATGTTCAAACTAAAATATGAATCTAAAACTTTTCCTTTCTTCTTTAAAATGTTATCTACATCGATAAATGCTCTGTGCTGGCTACCAGCCCGGGTTGCAACTGCAAAAATATATTCAGCTGCTTTTATATCCAATTTCCCCAGAAATTCCCTTACAGGAACAGGGGACATTGCCAAATGGATGGGAAAGACAAACCCCACAAGTTCTGCATCTGTTTCTATGATATTTCTATTTAAAAGGCTTACAATGGGTATTAATTTTGTTCCTGGTATTCTTTTCCCTATCTCTTCCGCGATATGGAGTGAATTACCTGTTCCTGAAAAGTAATATATTTCAACGTCCATTTTATCACCCCTAATCACCTTTATTACCAATTAAAATAAAACAGCGAAATTTTTTACCACTTCTTTTATTTTCTTATCCTTATCCTTATTCCAGACTATAATCCCTGTGCCGACGATTTCTCCACCCTTTGACTCTGATAATTTCTTCATCTGACCAATGGCCCGGGTACCACCTGTCCATTCGAAGCGTAACCCCTTGGTTACAAATAGCGCTACCTTCTTATTTTCAAGGGATGGTAACTGCTCCAGATATACTTGCATGGCTGGTGCCAGGCTGAATGCATGTACTGGAGAACCGAAAATTAAAGCATCATAACCCGCTACTTCGGGTGGATTTTCAAGCTGGATTTTGTCCTTGTTTTCCGGCCTATCTCCGCCCACTATGCTGACTCTTTTAATTTCAACATCGTTACCGGATTGGGTAAGTGTTTCCTGCAGCTTGGAAGCAACGGAATAGGTATTGTCAGTCTGTGAATGAACAATTATTCCTATCTTCATAAAAATAAACCCCCTTGTATATTAAAACCCTTTTTTAAAAAAATTAGATAAAAGAAGAATATTTCTTCTTTCTGGATTTATAGAATTCTAAGCTTTGCTTACTGATCCTCCGCCAGTGACTGTCTGTTGCACCTGAGGATTACCCTGATATTTTATGGAACCCGTACCAGTCACAGTCGCTACTAATGTTTGCACTGCATTTACTAGGGCTTCACCTTCTCCAGTGACAGTTACGACGGCGTTTTGGGCGGCTAAATCCTTGGCGTTGACAGTTCCTTGTCCGGTGATAGTTATAGCTAGCTGTTGAACATTACCGGTTGCGTTTATTATCCCTGGACCAGAAATGGTAAGGGCGGTTATATCCTTAACAGTGAGGTAGATCTTCACATCAGCGCTTGCTTTGCTTATTATTTCCAAACTAGGTCCTGTTTTTATAATTTCAAGGTTAGATTTATCACTATCGCTGCCTTCCACTTTAATAGATTCATTATTTCCCTGTTCTATAATTATTGTACCGGGGCCAGTTAGAGAAGCTGCTGTTACTCCCTGAACATCCGGTGGATTATTTCCATTGGTACCAGACCCAGTCCATGGAATGGTGCAGCCCGATATTGCCACTATAGCACAAAACAACACCCCAATTATTACATAGTATCCATTGTTCATAATATCCCTCCTTGGAAATAGTTAGACCGTCAGTGATAAAAATTTTTCTAAATTGTTTCAAGCTTTTAAAGTTTCAGGCAGAGGATTATCAGTTATCCATGCCCTTAAAACATCGTTGAAAAGTTCTGGTTTTTCCATATTCCACATATGCCCCACTTTCCTGGCTACTGCCCCTTTTGAATTTGGGATTACATTCAGTAGTTCATCGGCCGATTCCTTTATGATCCGGTAATCTTTCTCACCAAACATCACCAACACAGGCGTGTTCACCTTTTCAAGGCTGTTAGGTCTTTCAAAGAGCAAATTTTCCCTTATTATCCGATCAGAAGAATCCTCCGAGATAACATAGGTAGATTCTTTAAACTTCCTGATAAAGTTCCTCGGTATACCATAAGACCGTATGTAACTTCCAATAGAAAGATGATGATTTTTTATAGGAATATAAACCTCGAGCAGGTAGTCCAATAGTTTTTGAAAACTTTCAGATGGAGGGGTGGTGTTTACAAGCGCTCCGCTTATAAGTGCATGATCAACAACTTCGGGTGCCTTGCTTAAAATTTGAAGGACTACCTGGGCACCGAGGGACATCCCCACCAGATGGGCCTTACCATTATGAGCTTTATCTAAAATGAGATCTATCAATATCTGTGCAGCGCCATCTATGGTGAACGGTTCAACATCACTGCTATTTCCATGCTCTGGGAGGTCCGGGACTAAGCAGTGATAATCACTGAAAGCTTTAACCTGCTCAGCCCACATCCAGCCGGCCATGTTGTAGCCGTGGATAAAGAGGATAGTTTCTTTGTTTTCTGGATTGGTTTCTTTGGTGTAGAGTTTCATGGTTGGTCTCTCAATAAATTAATCGACAAGATGTAGATACTATATTTTTTTCATTAATAACGCAAATTATATAAGGTTCAACAACCATATTTACTTCGATACTTATCGAATTGTAAAAGTCAGACGGTGAATTCAAATTGGATACCAAAAAAATGGCCAAGGTCTTTAAAGCTCTTTCAAACCCTAACCGGTTGGAATTGTACCTGCAAATCGTTGAAAAACAAGAAGCTAATTATAAAACAAACTATGGATGTCTTCTATGTGAAATTACTGAATCCTTAAATATAGGCGCACCCACCATTTCTCATCACCTTAAAGAACTGACCAACGCTGAATTAATCTTCACCGAGAGGAAAGGCAAGTATTTGGTGGCCAAGGTCAATGAGGAAATGGTTGACAAAATGAATGAGTTTTTAAATCTGAATAGAAATGAACATTGAATTTCTTTAACGAAACTACAATTCGAAAGTTGTCAAATTATTAAACTTTGAAATGGTAAGACGGAAGTTGAAAAATGAAAATTGCGATAATATACAAGTCCATACATCATGGAAATACCAAAAAAATTGCTGAAGTAATGGCCAAGACTCTTGAAGCAGAATTATTGGATTTAAAAGATGTTAATAAAGATATAATTAAAAAATACGACCTAATTGGCTTTGGTTCTGGAATATACTACGGTAAACCCCATAAAAAGTTTATGAATTTCGTTGAAGGACTCGACGCTGCAGATAACAAAAAGGCATTTGTATTTACAACCAGCGGCCGAGGAAAGCCCAACAAATGGCTGAAGGAAAATTTACTGGATAAAGGTTTTGATGTCATTGGAGAGTTCCACTGTAAAGGATACGATACCTACGGGCTTACCAAAATAGTGGGTGGAATAAGTAAGGGAAAACCTGATGAAGAAGACTTAGAAAATGCAGAAACGTTCGCAATGGATTTAAAAAGGAAATATTAATTCAGGGAGACCTAAAAGTGGAAAAAACAGAACTTTACGAAACAATCTTCAAACGAAAATCCATCAGGAACTACGATTTAACACCGCTTAACCAAAACACGCTGAATGAAATTTCAAGCCATATCCAGTCTTTAACACCCCTGTATGATGACATTGAAGTTGATTTGAAGATAATATCAACAGAGGATGTTAAAAGAAGGTTTATGAAAAAGGCACCACACTATATAGCCGCATTTTCAGAGGAAAAAGAAGGCTATTTGACTAATATCGGCTTCATGCTCCAGCAAATGGATTTGTTCCTCTCTGCAAATGGAATAGGCACTTGCTGGCAGGGAATTCCCAAACCCACCAATGAAATATTGGAAAGTTCCCGCCAGGAATTCATCATCCTGATAGCCTTTGGAAGGCCCGCAGAACCACTTTATAGAAGCAGTACTTTAGAGTTTAAGCGGAAATCCCTCCAGGAGATAAGCGATGTTGAAGGTGCAGAAGAGATAATGGAAGCAGCGCGTTTTGCCCCATCTACAGGTAATTATCAGCCATGGTTCTTTACAGGCAATGAAAATATGATCCATGCCTATTCCATTAAACCCAGCATCATTAGAGGGGTTCTGGCTGGTAGGTTCATCCCTATTGACATTGGCATTGCATTTTATCATCTGAAACTGGCTGCAGAACATTTTGGTCGCAAAACCGAAGTTTTGATGGACAACGATATTGTACGGGATTATTCCAAGAAAGGATACAATTACATTGCCAGTTTAAAATTAGAATAACCCTTGTATTATTCTTTTTTCTCCTGTATTTTATACCGGTAAATGTCTTTTTAACCGTGGAATTCTTTAATTCTGATTTTTCGAGTATTTCTCGAATTTCATCTACAGTATAAGATGCGTTTATAGATGATTTAAGTCCGGGTCTTATTTCTTTCGGTTTAGTCACTAAATTTAAGAACAATTTACAAAATAGGGTTCATATCCCTTCACATGTCACTGATGAAATATTTACCGCCGGGTTTTAAGATGCGGTGATGGACTTTGGAAGTATCCAATTCTAAATTCATAAAACACCAGATGATAAAAGAACACATAAAACTCGGTTATGGCTTACATTAACAATTTGCAGGATTTTCAAGCGGTTTTATGATAGTGATGATCACTTATAATTCTATCATATTTCCCATATTAGGGGGTGACAAGAACATTATTTATACAACTATTTTCTTATTGTAAATCGTATGATACAGAAGGGGGTTTTATAAATGCTATCCCGTGTTTTAAGCGATGAAGAATTGGAAGAGTTAATGGTAGAATTGGAAGAGCTCACCGATGATCCGGTGACCAGAAGTTTACTGGCCTTTTATGTGAAAAGATCACCGCAGTATGAAATACCAGACAAATCAATATCCAGTGAAATGGTATACTATATGATAGATAATGAACTTAAACTGGATGGTAATCCTGCATTGAACCTGGCCAGCTTCGTTACTACGGAAATGGATGATTATGCCAACAAACTATTCATGGAAAATGCAGGGAAAAATTTCATCGACCAGGACGAATACCCCTATTCCAATTTAATACAGGATCGGGTTATAAATATCCTGGCCAGACTATATCACGCACCCACCGATGAAGAACCGGTAGGAACCAGCGCCATAGGCTCTTCAGAATCCATATTGTTGGGACTTTTAGCCCATAAATGGAACTGGAAGAAAAAAAGGGAATCCGAAGGGAAATCCACCGATAACCCCAATATAATCTTCGGTGAGGATGTCCACGTGGTTTGGAAAAAATTTGCACGATATTTTGACGTTGAACCCAGGATATTACCCATGGACCACGATAACTTCGTTTTAGATGTGGATCAGGTAAGGGAGAACCTTGATGAAAACACCATATGCGTAGGCACCGTAGTTGGAACCACTTTCACCGGAGATATGGACCCTGTCGAGGAAATAAACCAGATGCTCGAGGAAGTGAAGGAGGAAAAAGGATGGGATATCCCTATACACGTTGACGCGGCCAGCGGAGGATTTGTAGTCCCCTTCATTCTCCCCGACTTGAAATGGGATTTCCGATTATCTCAGGTAAAAACCATCAATGTCTCCGGTCATAAGTACGGTTTGGTTTATCCAGGCGCTGGTTTCCTGATCTTCAGGGACAATGGTGACCTGCCCGATGATCTAATTTTCGAAGTCAACTATCTCGGCGGAGTCATGCCCACTTACAATCTTAATTTCTCTAAAGGAGCAAGTACAGTTATTACACAATACTTTAACCTGTTAAATCTCGGAAGAGAAGGATACGAAGCGTTAATGCATGTTTTAATGGTAAATACAAATTATTTGGCCAACATGATGGAGAAAAGTGGCAAATTCAAGATAATAAACAAAGAAAGCAAGGTTTTACCTCTGGTAGCATTTGAACTGGATGAAAGCCTTCCATTCGATGTTTTCAGTTTATCTGACCGAATGAGACAGCGTGGCTGGATCATACCAGCTTACACCCTCCCCAAGAATGCTGAAGACCGGGCCATCATGAGGATCGTGATCAGACTAACCCTAAGCCGAGAGCAGATTAACATACTCTATAATGATTTAATAGATGCCTGTGAGAGTTTAGAAAGAGACATCGAAACTGTTTTAGGGGAAGCTAAAAAAGAAAAAAGAATAGAAAAATCCAGGCAATATTTGTAACTTTCTAAATCAAAGCTCCATATTATCAAAGGTGCCCCTGGTCCTTGAAGATCCATTCAACTATAGTTAGCAGTTTATTTTGATAGCTATACAACGTTACCATCCCTCATTTGAAGGATTTGATCTGTAAATGCCGCTGCTTCAGGGTTGTGAGTAACGATGACGATGCTCACACCTTTATTTCTATTTAAATCTTGAAGTATCTGCATTATTGAGTTTGCATTTTTGCTGTCCAGCTCTCCTGTAGGTTCATCTGCAAGAATGATGGATGGATTATTTATCAGGGCCCGGGCTATTGCCACTCGCTGTTGTTCTCCACCAGACAGTTGTCCTGGGCGTTTTGCATATTTCCCCTCCAATCCCATATTATCTAGAATATTCATTGCTTTCTGGGTGTCTTCATTTATCATGGGTAGTGTCAAATTTTCTAGAATAGTAAGCTGAGACATCAGATTAAATCTCTGAAAGATAAATCCGATCTCATTCCGGCGAAGTTTTGCCTGCTCTTTTACAGATAATTTACTGGCTTGTTTTCCATTTATCCGGAAAACCCCCTTGGTGGGGGTGTCCAGTATCCCGGCCACGTGCAGAAATGTTGATTTCCCGGATCCCGATGGCCCCATTACCGCTGTAAATGATCCCTTCTCCAGGGTCAAATTTAAACCGGCTAAGGCATTTATTTCCGTATTACCCATATTATAAGTCTTCCAAACATCCTCAAATTCAATTATATAATTACTCATTTCTTAAAGCCTCCACAACATTCAATTTAGAAGCACGCATTGCAGGATAGAGTCCTGCTAAGACACTTAGAAGCGTAGCACCAGCAATAACACCCAAAATTAGCCATAAAGGCATCATATCAGGGATATACTCTGTCAATTTCAACACATTTGCAATCACCACAATTCCAGTAATACCCAGAATAACACCTATAACTCCACCTGAAAGTCCTAAAAGGCCAGATTCAAATAAGATGCTTCCTTTTATTTCTCGGTTTGTAAATCCAGTTGCTTTTAGTATGCCCAGTTCCCTTGTTCTCTCCATGACGCTGATTAGCATGGTGTTTATCACACTTATGATTCCTACCAGAAGAGCAATACCCGCGATAAATCCCATGAAGAGCAGCGCCTGATCTGTCATCTCCTGAACATCAGCCACGTTTTCAGACTTGGTTTCTACCGAAACACCGCTGATCTGTTCTTCTATTTCATCGGCAACAGTTTCGGGATCCCCATTTGTCTGGGCATAAATAGCACTCACTTTATCATCTACAAGTTGTTTTGCAGTATTCTGATCTATGTAAACATAAAGTGCCTGTTCGTTGGATATTCCAGTAACAGTTAACTCCTGATCTTTGACCTTTATTTTACTGCCCATACCATAACCAAGTTTATCTGCAACATCCTGAGTGATCACAACTCCTGACGTCCCATTTTTTAGTTTAACCTGTTTCCAGTCGTTCACTCCTTCAAAATACATTTCATTTCCATTTATATTTTCCCTAAAAGCAGTGACTTCACGAAAATCAAAAAGATTAGACCTACTTCTGATTTTAGAAACTGTTTCTGCATCCATTAAATAGGATCCAGTGCTGGATGCTGGAGTTATTACCACGTCATACATATACTGATCTGTTTCAGCTTTAACCGCTGAAGTTGCTCCAGCAGTTACCCCAAGAAGTACGACCAGGGTGGCAGCGCCAATTATTATTCCCAGCATAGTCAATGCACTTCTGAGCTTCTTTCTGCGTATGTTATTGAATGCTAAGTTATAAAGATTCATAATTATCACCTATATCATTTGAAAATCCAAATAGTCCCTCATGAGAGGATTTTGAGGCGGCATGTTAATTTAAAATAAAAAAATCCACTCTTTCATCGGGACCAAATAGAATTCTTTTCTAATTTTTATAAATACCTCCTTTAACCAATTGGCTTTCTATGCCAATATAAAATAAGTCATAAACAGTATAAAAAGCTTATTTAAGAATTTAACCATGATTATATCCTTATTTAACCATATTACCCTGAAATTTTAGCCAAAATATAGTCTTAATTTATCCAAAATGTAGCATAAATCATACCAAAATTAACTTGAAATCGGGATAAAAGTAGTTCAATAAAAGACTAATTAACAAAATAGAGGATATAAGGAGTATAATTTTCAAAAAAAATTAGTGATGTATCAGGCCTTTATGAACATCAGAGGCTATTTTATCCTTCATAGTATAAATATGGTTATCATTTACAGTAGATGCTTCCCAAATTTCGAGAAAAGTAGTAAAATTATCTTCCATATCTTTAGAAAGGAAATATAAGGCACCATATCCTTTAGATTCAGATATAACAATACCATGTTTTTCTAAAATATTGATATGATATTTAATAGTTTTATAATTAAGAGATAACCTTTCTGCAAGTTGATTAACATTATATGGCCTGTTCTTTAAGGAATCAATAATTCTGGCCCTATTTGTCCCGCCTTTAGTTCCAGCCAGTAACTCCCAAAGTATTTTTTTCATTATATAAACCCCCTTAACTCTTTTTTGTACCTTTTCGTCCTTCAATTAATCTTATATTATATTTTAAATATCGAATGGCTAATCCATATAACCATCTAGTTAAATATGCCATACCCCCGACTAAACCCACTCCTAATATGGTTAAACCAACACCGATCAGAATTCCTTCGAAAATACCTAGTATACCTTGATTCGGAGGTAAATTAAGGTGAAATGGTATTAATGGTTGAAACATGTAGGAAAGGGTGATCAAAATTCCTCCGAAGATCATAACTCCGCCTACAGCAAATAAAGTTAGTATAAGCGCAACAACTATCAGAGCAGGTACAGCCACAAAAATGAGATTAAAAATCCCTAATCCGGCAGCAGCCAGTATTGCTTCAAATATACTGCCTGCTGACTGTTTATCTTCAGCTTTTCTGACCATATATTCTGCATTAATCTGTTTTGCTACTGTTTTTGGATTTCCTAATGCCTTTGCAATTTCTTCTTCGCTTCTACCCTTTTCTATACCAATTATGAAGTGCTCATGATAATCTGAAACCACATCATCTCTTTCCCCTTTAGGCAGTTTCCGCAACAACCTGGTGAGTTCTTTCAGATAATCATCCTTATTCATCGCAATTCCCCTCCATATCCACATTTCTATTATACAATAAATTACTCACACCCATGGCGAATTCATTCCATTCAGCCACTAATTTTTCCTTTTTTTCTTTCCCAAACTCGGTTATTTGGTAATATTTTCTTGGAGGGCCATCTTGAGACTCTTTTAAATATGAAATAACCAGACCCTCAGTTTTTAACCTTTTGAGAAGAGGGTAAATGGTACCTTCTGAGATAAAAATGTTCCTCGATATCTCTTCGACCATTTCATAACCATAACAATCTTTTCTGTCCAGCAAGACTAAAACGCAGAGTTCCAGGACCCCCTTTTTAAATTGAGTGTTCATGGTATCACTTACAGTATACAAGGTACCATATATTGCAAGGTACTATTTATAGTTTTATATTGGATAGATAAGATCAAAAAAATCGAATTTCCCAAACATAAAAGGACATTTGAAGACGGATATAAACAAAATATCCCGGATATAAAGAAGATGTCCGGATGTAACAAGATGTCCTAAATCAAAAGCTCCATATCAAAGGTGCCTTGGTCTTTAAATATCCATTCAGCAGTGTTTTTACCATTAACCTTGAAACCAAACCTTTCATAGAACTTCAAAGCTCTTATATTTTTTAAAGTAACATTCAAAACTACCTTCTGACACCCTGAGTCTTCTACGAGTTTCAATGCGTTTTCTAGGATGTAAGTTCCAATTCCCTGGCTCCTGAATTCATGGTCGACTGCTATATTGCTTATATAGTAATCTCCCGGGCCTATACTTGCTGTAAGTAGTTCATTAATCAGCGTTCCCTTAAAAACGTATCTCAACAAATCATAAAAATCCAGTATCTTAGAGTATGCCTTAAATTCTTTCCAGAATGTGATTTCATCCCCACGGAAGGAAACTAAAATCCCTAATACCCTATCGTCATCATCACTGACCACGTGAATGTTTTCACTGCCAAATAAATTGTTTCCTGCCTTTATGAGACTTTTTATGTTTTTAATCCCTTCAGTTTCATTTTTACCCAGTATTGCACGGAATATTTCCAGTTCAGTCTCGTAAATTAGCTTTGACACCATTCCCAGGTCGTGTTGTTCAGTATTTAAAGGTTCGAATTTCATTTTAACAAAATTATATAGTCTGCATGATATAAAATGAACCCTATGGAGAGTAAAAAATTCGTACTCCTGGATATCGATTACATCACCGAGAACGATGAAGCAGTGGTGAGGTTATTCGGGAAACTCGTGGGAGAAGAGGGAAATAGATCCATAATAGCCAAGGACAAGAGTTTCAAACCGTACATCTACGTTCTCCCCCATGATATAGAAGCATGTATAACTGAATTAGAAGATTTAAACATTCAAAAAATTGAAAGAGTCGAGAAGAAGGATGTGGGTGTCCTTAAAGAATTCCTGAAGATCACGTTGAAACACCCCCAGGATGTGCCCAAATTAAGGGAAAAGATCTGGGGTTTAGACTCTGTTGACGCAGTCAGGGAACATGACATCCCATTTTACCGTAGATACCTGATAGATAAGGGACTTTTTCCCATGTCCGAGGTCCAAGTGGAGGGTAATTCCTTAAATTCTTCTTTTATCTCTGAAGGTGACCCTTACATCTTCGAAGTTATTGGAGATCCCCAGCCACTCGAGTCTGGACTTCCGGAACTCAAGGTTTTGAGTTTCGATATCGAGGCCTGCAATCCTAAGGGCATGCCCCAGGAAAAAGAGGACCCCATCATCATGATCAGTCTTTCCAGTAACCAGGGTCTGCGTAAAGTATATTCCACCAAGTCTTCCTCCTTCGATTTTGCAGAAATGGTAAGTGATGAGAAAGAGCTGCTTGAAAAATTCGTGGAAGTGGTTAAATCTGAAAACCCGGACCTTATAACCGGGTATAACACTGATGTGTTTGATTTTCCCTATATCCGTGATAGGGCTGCCCGGCTGGGAGTAAAACTTGATCTGGGTGTGGATGGATCCGAACTTAAATTTATGAGGCGGGGTTTTGCAAATTCAGCAGTAGTGAAAGGCCGTGTCCATGTAGATCTTTATCCTAGCATGCGCCGGTTCCTGCAACTAGACCGTTACACCCTGGAAAGAGTGTACCTGGAGATCTTCGATGAAGAGAAGAAGGATATAGATGGGGGTGAAATCCATGCTTGCTGGAATGATGGTGGAGAAAGGCTGGAAGAGCTGTTTGAATACTCCCTGGATGATGCCGTGGCGGTTACCAAAATCGGGGAGGAAATGCTGCCACTAAACATGGCGCTCACCCGTCTTGTAGGACAGCCCCTCTTTGATATCTCCCGTATGGCTACTGGACAGCAGGTGGAGTGGTATCTCATCCGGAAAGCCTATGAATACGGTGACATCGTTCCCAATAAACCTTCCAATTCACAGATTGCAAATAGGAGAAAGATTGAAGGGGGTTATGTTAAAGACCCGGTAAAAGGCTTGCATGAAAATATCGTTTACTTCGATTTCCGCAGCCTATATCCCAGTATAATCATCTCCAGGAATGTGTCTCCGGATACGTTGGTGGATGAATGTGATGAAAAAGATTGTTACACCGCTCCAGAGGTTGGTTATAAGTTTTTAAAGGAACCAGTAGGATTTGTACCCTCTGTAATAGGTAACGTGTTAAGGGAGAGGGTTAAAGTGAAATCCCGGATGAATGAAGCCACCGACCCCCGGGAGAAGCATGTGCTGGATGTGCAGCAGGAGGCTCTTAAAAGGGTGGCCAACACCATGTACGGAGTCTATGGATTTATAAGGTTCAGGTGGTACTGTCTGGAATGTGCAGATTCAATCACCGCCTGGGGAAGAGAATTTATTAAGAACACCATGAAGAAATCGGAAAAATCTGGGTTCAAACCTATATACGCCGATACCGATGGTTTCTACGCTACATATATAGGTTCATTGGATGAAGATTAGCTACAAAAATTGAAAATAGAGAATTAGAATTTAGAGGAGCCTATGTCAGAAAATTACCCAATAAAAATCGTCCGTTACGATCCACAGGACAATGAACATTTTTCTAAACTGGAAGATGCCTACTCTAAACTATTTAACGAAAAAGAGAATTTGAGGTTCCTTTCCTTAACTAACATTCCTTTTGATCCCCACACAATCTCAGCCCTATTAAAAAATTCCACTAGAGAAGAAGTGGAATATTACGCAGCAGTTTCTCCAGATAATAACATAATCGGGATATCCGCCTTCGAAGGTGATTTAATCAAGGATTTTCAGTTAATAGGCATTGTTGTAGATAATAACTATAGATATAAAGGTATTGGGCAAGCTTTAATAGATAAAGGAATAGAAATTGCCGGGAAAAAAGGTTTTAAAGCCATCGATATTTCTGTTTTCGCTGATAATAAGGCCATGCTTATATTACTTCTTAAACTGGATTTTAAAATCGTTAAAATAGATTACCATGCCCGTTTTGATGGTGAGGATTTGATTTATTTGAAGAAGTACCTTTAACTTTGATGAGGAGTTCAATGTCACTTAATACTATTTTAGAAGAGTTTGTCAGATCAAATGGGATTGATTATTTTGGGGTTGCTGATTTATCCTCTGCAAAAGATTTCATTGAATCTATGGGAGGAAAATTGGTATCCCAATATTCTAAAGCCATCACAATAGGAATTATTTTACCTGATTCTATCGTTGATGAGCTTCCCAGAAGATCTGAAAGTGAAGTGGCCGCTGAATACCGGAATATATGATGATACCAACGAACAGCTGGATGCAGCCACCGTTAAATTAAGCAGTCTATTGCAGGAAAAAGGTTATAAAGCCTTTGCAGTACCTGCATCTGAACGTTTCGATGATGAAAATATAGCGGCGATTTTCTCACACAAATTAGCAGCAAATCAAGCAGGTTTAGGATGGATAGGGAAAAGTTGTTTACTAATTACACCAGAATCCGGACCTAGAGTACGCTGGGCTACCATCTTGACAGACGCACCATTAGAAGTAACTGGTAAACCATTATCCCTGGAATGTGGTGACTGTACTGAATGTGTGGATATATGTCCAGTAGGTGCTTTCACAGGTGAGCCTTTCCGTGAAAATGAACCACAGGAAATCCGTTATGATGCCCGTAAATGTGAAAAGTACCTTGGACACGATGATGAATGGAATGTCTGTGGATTATGTGTTTATATCTGTCCACATGGAAGAAAACAATAGATATCCCACTCAAAAATCTCTTTATATTATAAAACTCTTTCAATCAGTAGCCCACTTTTAGTTTCATTGATAAATTGAAATTTGTTTTTTTCGAAAAATTTCCTTGCAGGAATATTTTTTGTTTGAACCATACCTCTAACATATTTTAAATCATCATTTTCAGCTTCTTTAATAAGCCATTGAAGGATCTTATTCCCTATACCTTTTCTTTGGCAATGTTGAGTTATCTGTATGGAGTTGATAAAAATTTCCTTTTTCTTAAAATGTTTTTCAAACCAAAAATAACCTATGAGAATGTTATCTTTCTCAAGAACCTTCTTTTCTCCATCTTTCCATGCGTTAATAAAATTTGGTTTGACTTCTCTTTCCCAATCTGCATTCCAATCCTGAAAAACAATTTCCCTCATATTGTAGTCTGTAAGCTCCAATATAAAATCAAAATCTTTGGGGAATGCATTGCGGATTTTTATATTCATTAATTTAAAGTTCGTTAAATTCTACTTATTTGTGTTGATAACTACTGATAACTCAAATCAAATTAAAGTTACATTATCTGTATGTTTCATAGCGTACAATATCACTCAAGTCTTTCCTGGGCCTTGAAATGGGATCCTCATCAGCATATCCCAGTGTAAACATGGCAGGGACTCTTATTTCTTCTGGAATATTTAAAATTTTCTTAACTTCATCCTCGTTGAAGGCGCCTAACCAGCAGGTTCCCAGTCCGAGTTCGGTGGCTTCCAGTATCATGAAGGAGACTGCGATGGATAGATCAACGGTATATGCAGGTTGACTGCAGGGCATTACTCTTTCTGATTCTGTTGAACATGCCACTATGGTGACTGGTGCTTCGCCCACGAATTGTTGCCCATTAGCAGCGTTTATCAGCTTCTGTCTTGTTTTATGGTCTTTTACTACCAAAAATTTCCATTCCTGCCTGTTGGCGGCTGATGGCGCAATCCTGGCTGCTTCTAATACCTTATCCAGCTTATACTCTTCAATTACAGTATCTTTATATTTTCTGATGCTTTTTCTTCTACTGATCGCTTCAAAAACATCCATTAAACCATCCCCGTTAAAAAGAATTAATTGTACTAAAAATTGGTTTTTAATAATGAAAATAAAGAATAATAAAAAATAAATGGTAATCTTTGAACTTATTCTGCGTCCATCATTTCGCCATAAACTACTTCTATTTCACAGCCTTTAGGACCGCAGCAGAAATGTTGTAAATCAAATTTAGCTTGCATATTTTTCACCTCGCTGTTTTATACAGTAAAGAAGTAAAGATTTCACCTCTTAATTGTATACCATAAAGAAGTAACTAATCCTATTTAAATTAAGTATAGTCAAAAAAGATATATACTATACTAATGTATACTAACTACCAGTTAATATAGTTAGTTAAATGTGGTTTAAATGAATCCAAAAAAAGATTACTGCTATGCTGTGGAAGCAGCGCTCAACGAACTGGGAGGGAAATGGAAACCATTAATTTTATACGTGTTAATAGATGGTAAAATGCGTTTCAGTGAGATAAACAAACTTTTACCCTCCATTACCCAGCGAATGCTCACCAAACAGCTCCGTGAATTGGAAAAAGACAACCTAATCCACAGAAAAGTCTACGCTGAAGTACCTCCCAAAGTAGAATACTGCCTCACCGAAAAGGGCCACTCTGTAATACCCGTGCTAGAGGCCATCTGTGAATGGGGAGAGAAATACTGCCTGTAAAAAGTAAGTTTTGGGGTTTGTTTAAAATTTAAGTTGGATTTGTTAAAAATAATAGTATCTTAAGATATGTTCTGCTTAGCAATCTTAGCAGCGAATACACCAGCACCAAACCCATTATCTATATTTACCACTGCAATACCCGGGGCACAAGATTGAAGCATGGTATATAGGGCCGTAAACCCTCCTTTGCCCACACCATATCCTATAGAGGTTGGTACTCCAATAACTGGGATATCCACCAGTCCAGCAACAACAGAGGGTAAGGCTCCTTCCATTCCTGCCACCACCACTAATGCTTTCACATCTTCTTCTATCATATTCCTTATATGTGAAAATAAACGGTGTATACCTGCTACACCCACATCATACGCCGTTAAAGCCTCACAGCCCATTTCCTCTGCAGTTATTTTTGCTTCCTCTGCAACGGGGATGTCGGAAGTTCCGGCGGTTATAACCCCTATTTTAACCTTCTTCTCTATTTCATGATGGTTGATGAGTAATATCTTAGCCCGATGATGATACTCTTGCTTAAAACCCTCCGGCAGGTTCAGCTGTCCTTTTATTATATCATATTTTTCCTGGTTGAGTTTGGTGACCATCACCCGTCCGTGGCGGGTTGCAACGTTGATTATCTTTATCAGGTCACCGTTTTCCTTATTTTCTGCAAATATAACCTCAGGAATTCCAGTCCTCACATCCCGACACGTATCTAACTTGGCAAAATCTTCTATTTCCTTGATTTGCAGGGATTTAAGCCGTTTTTCGGCCTCTTCCAGGGATATTTTTCCTTCCATCAATTTCTTGAGAATTTCTTTCATTGTTATCGTTGGTTTTTTTATTTCTTTGGTTTGTTTTTAATTTTATTTTAGATCTTTCAATTTTCAGCATGCGAAATTCTATAAATCTTCTTCTTTTAATAGCGTTAAATCCTCTTTTGTCGGGTTTATTTGTGTTGACAATCTATTTGCTTGATTTGTCATTATTTTTTCAAAGAAATTGCGAACATCACGACCATTAGCATATGTTTCATCTCTACTAGAATATAAATCAGTGAAATACTTAATTAAGTGATCATTTGCCTTATTTTCAATTTTAAACCCGTATTGCTTACAAAAACTCTTAAAGATATTGAACATTTCAGAACCATTATAATCCTTAAATTCTATGAATTTGTTGAACCTTGATTTAAGACCGGGATTAGAGGATATGAATCCACTCATTAACTCTGGGTATCCAGCAACAATCACTACTAAGTCATCTCGGTTATCTTCTATTCCTTTAACTAGCGTGTCTACTGCCTCCATACCAAATTCATCCTGATTTCTGGTTAAACTGTATGCTTCATCAATAAACAGTATGCCTCCAATAGAATCTTTTAAGACTTTCTGAACTTTCAAGGCTGTTTGACCCACATATCCAGCTACCAGACAAGAACGATCCACTTCAATTAAATGTCCTTTACTTAAAACTCCCAAATGATAATAAATTTTACCTAATAGTCTTGCAACAGTCGTCTTTCCAGTTCCAGGGTTACCTGAAAATACCAGATGAAGAGAGATAGGTGGTTGTTTGAAACCCTGATCCTCCCTTAATTTTCTAATCTTTAAAAGATTAATTAAAGAATTAACATCAGTTTTTACATTAAATAAACCAATTAAATTGTTTAACTCATTAAGTAAATCGTCTAATGTTTCCTGTATATTATCAGATGTTTCCTGTATATATCCTAGTTTTTTACGACTTTCAACCAATGATTCTTTCTGAGCATCTGATGTTTTCATGTCCTCTTTAGAAATATTCGCCCCACTTAAAAAATGGGTTTCAGAAAAGCCAATATCCTGATTTGATTTACCAGAAATAGGAAGAGTGATGTCGTTATCTTTTAAAAATTCTCTTGTTGTTGTCATTATCCTTGATAAAAATTCAATTTCTTTTTCATGAGCTCTATCTGAGGCAATGAATGAAACCCCTAACTCTTCATAAAAACTAAGTAGAGAAAAAATGAGTTCTTTTATCTCAGAATCCAAACCTAGTTCAAATTCAGAGTTTTTTATTATATTTTTAATCCCTGCAAACAATGTTATGGGATATGGAGGAATAATGAATTTATCATTCCATAAAATCAAATTTTTAGCTTGTGTAGAAGTAAATGATTCAATGAAGTTATTATATGATTCTTTTTCACTGTATTTAGTATATTCATTGTTATAAATACCATCCAATACATGAAAATCATCTTTATAAAAGAAATTATTTAAAAAACGTGCCTCGTCCTCTGTAAATTTGCCATCGAGACTAGATAAGAACATGCAAAATACAAAGGGGTGTTGGTAAAAAATTTCTAAAAAATCAACTTCCTTACAACCAATATCATTATTAAACTCGTTAATTTTCATGCCAAGATTTCCAATCAAATCTTGAATTTTTAATTTCATCTCAAGTAAATAATCAATATTATCCACAAAAACACCTTTAAAGCAATAAAATAATTTACGTAAATATTCCTGCTTTATTACGTGTGATAGGCCATATTTACACTATAATTTTAATAAATTATCTACGAATAAGATTATCTTGTTTACTGATAAATAAGTTTCTCATTCAATGTGTTGTCAAATTAAGGAAAAATTCAACCGTATCATAACACTAATAAGTTAGAATATAGTTCTAAACTTTTCTAGGAATTTAATAAATAAATCGTTAAGTTGACAATGCCCAATGTATGTGAGCCCAATTTTTATATATGACTACCTTAAAAAAAGAAATGAACATATCAACCAACTTCTTTCTACAGATATAGTTAATTCTATAAAGATACCAGCAGAGGTACAAGATTGAGAAAAACCAGGATTTTAGTTCAAGGAATAGTCCAGGGCGTGGGTTTCAGACCCACAGTATACAGGATCGCCAAAGAATTGGGACTGAACGGTTACGTGAGGAATCTGGGTAATATCGTGGAGATTGTCCTGGAAGGAAGTAAAGCTGAAATCACAGAATTCACCGATAATTTGAAAACCAACACCCCACCGATATCTAAGATTACTTCTTTGGAAATTGAATGGTTGGATACAGATGGTGAAGAGGAATTCAATGACTTTGAAATACTGGAAAGTTCCTCCAATTTCTCTGGTTCTTCAGTGATACCCCCGGATGTGGCTACCTGTGATAACTGTCTGGAAGAAGTCAAAAACCCCCATGACAGGAGGTATGGTTATCCATTCACCGCCTGCACCGATTGCGGACCCCGTTTCACCGTGATAAAAAGCGTTCCCTATGACCGGGAGAGAACCTCCATGGACGAGTTCCCCCTCTGTCCCGATTGTCTAAGGGAGTATAAAGACCCTAAAAACCGCCGATACCACGCAGAGGCAACTTGCTGCCCAGTGTGCGGGCCTTCCGTCTTTTTATACCGGGATAAAATTTTAGACGTGAAAGATCCCCTCAAAGAGACAGTTAAACTCATCGATGAGGGTAATATCCTGGCGGTTAAGGGCATCGGCGGCACCCACCTGGTGGCCAGAACCACCGCTGACGACACGGTTCGTGAACTCAGGAAAAGATTGGGACGGTTTAACCAGCCCTTCGCTTGCATGTCCCCTGATGTGGAGACCATTAAAACCTTTGCCGAAGTTTCTGATAGGGAGAAAAAGGTCCTTGAATCGAGGAACAGACCTATAGTTGTGTTAAATAAGAATAAAGATTACTATCTTTCTCCCCATGTATCCGATCTCCATAACCTGGGCGTCATGCTCCCCTATTCGGCTTTACACCATATGCTCTTTAAATACTCGGATGAACCAGCCTACATCATGACTTCGGCCAACATGCCAGGGGAGCCCATGCTCACTGGAAATCAGGAGATCAGGGAAAGACTGGATGGTGTTGCCGATTATTTCCTATTACATGACCGGGAGATTGTGAACCGCTGTGATGATTCCGTGGTGAGATTCAGGGGAGATGATCTGGCCTTCATCAGGCGTTCCCGGGGTTTTACCCCCGAACCTTATGATTTTTCCCGGCTGGAAAGCGACTTAAAGGTACTAGCATTAGGGCCAGAGATCGACGTCACTTTTTCCATCTTAAAGGAGGGTAAATGTTACGTGTCCCAGCATATTGGCGACACCACCAAGTATGAAACCTTTAAATACCTTCAAAATGCAGTGGAATATCTCATGGGGATAACCAGGACCAGTTCAGTTGATGTGGTGGCCTGTGACCTGCACCCCATGTTTTTCACCACCAAACTCGCCCAGGAGTTGAGTGAAAGGTTCCAGTGTGATATTCTCCGGGTTCAGCACCACTACGCCCATGCTGCTTCCCTGGGGGTGGATAATGACGTGGATGAACTCATCTGCATCGCCGCCGATGGTGTGGGCTATGGAGAAGATGGAACTGCCTGGGGCGGGGAAATTCTCCATTATCAGGGTGCTGAATATGAGAGGACCGCCAGTTTGATGCCGCAGAAAATGGTGAGTGGAGATATAACCACCCGCTATCCCGTGAGAATGGTTATGAGCATGCTCCATGAACACTTAGACCCTGAAAAATTAGTTAATTTGATGAAAAAAGATTACCTGTCCTATTTTAAACACGGCGAGCAGGAAGTTAACCTGGTGGCTCAGCAGCTGGAGAAGGGATTTAATATCTCTGAAACCACCAGTACCGGGCGGGTATTAGATGCCATCTCGACCCTGCTCCACATCTGTGGTGAAAGAACATATGAAGGTGAGTGTGCCATGAAACTGGAATCCGTGGCCTACAATGGAAAAGATACCCTGGAAATCCCCATAAAAATCAGGAAATTTGATGGTAGAGATGTTCTGGATACATCATCCATACTTCTTTCTGTTCTGGATAAGTTAAGGGCTGGAGAAAAGGTAAGTGACATTGCACTGGCTGCCCAGAAGGCCGTTTCCACCGGCCTAGCTGAATTAGCCATTAAAACCGCGGATAAAACTGGTGTTGATGTTATAGGTGGATCTGGCGGGGTGTTCTATAATGAGGCCATCAGCCTGAACATCCAAAATGGGGTGGAGTCTGCTGGTTACCGGTTTATCCAGCATAGAAATAGTTGTGCCGGGGATGGATCTGTGTCTATGGGCCAGGCTGCTGTAGCTGCGCTGAAATATAAGTGAAGATGCACTTAATAATGAATGACCGAATTTCGGTAAAATAAGTTTATTCACTCCGTGCTTTCATCTGGAGCAACAACCGGCAAATTTAAGGTCCGTTTCTTAAGGGCTTTTTTTCTTTCGTTTATCTGTTTTAAGAGATCCTCTGCATGTGCCTTGGCCTGATTATATTCTTCTATGAGGTTTTCCAGTTCATTTTCTACTTCTTCACCCATTCTGGCTCTTTCTTCCAGGCTCTGGAGCTCCTGGAACTGGTGGCCGGGGACCTTTACCCGGATGATACCTTGACTGATGAATATCTGAAATTCAATGTCCTGGGAGATCCCGTAATATTTTCTGGGTCTTCCTCTCTCTATTTTCTGGAAAGATGAATTTAATAAGCCCGCTTCTTCCATGGCCCTCAAGTGTTCGATTATGGCCTTTTGTCCTACCTCTAATTCACGGGATATCTGGCTTACAAAACGAGGTTCGTCTCTTAAAAAGTTAAGGATGTCTCTACGGGTTTTACATCCCATGACATCAAGTATTTCCTCTAAATCCATATTCCACATCACTGTTTGTTTTTTGTTAGATTGAATTTTATTTTTTATTTTAAGTTGATAATAATATTGATTATCAGCAACTGTTGGTATTAATTTTATTTCGAAAACTTTATATAACTTTTAGTAATTATAATACTCTAAGTTTATATAACTTTTGGTAACTTTAATCGTGAATTTTTGTAAATATTTATATAACCTCTGGTTATTAAACAGAAAGGTTACCATGGATTCATCAGGAAAAAGGTGAATAAATGACCGATACACCAGATTTAAAGAAACTAAAAAAGGAAATAGAGGATTTAAAGTCCCAAATCGAGGAAAAAGATGAAAAAATAGATGAGATGAATCAACAGCTAGAAGAAAATGGCAAAACCATGGAAGAACAGAAAGAAAAGATGGACGATTACTATTCTCAACTACAACGTATGCAGGCGGATTTCGACAATTACAAAAAAAGATCCGAAAAGGATCTAAGTGAATACATAAGATACGCCAATGAAAATCTGATTTTAAAAATATTAGACACCTACGAAGATTTAGGTAGGGCATTAAAATCTAAAAATCCAGAAATTTTAGAGGAAGGAGTGGAATTAATCTATAAAAAGTTAAAAGACACCCTGGAAGGAGAAGGACTCCAGGAGATATGTGCAGAGGGTGAGAAATTCGACCCCTTCAAACACGAGGCACTGATGGTGGAAGACCACCAGGACTATGATGATGGAACAGTTATAGAAGAACTTGGAAAGGGCTACACCCTGGACTCCAAGGTAATTAAGTATTCAAAAGTTAAAGTTTGCAAAAAAAGGTGATAAAATATGGCAAAAAAAGAAAAAATAATCGGTATAGATTTAGGAACAAGTAACTCTGCAGCAGCAGCACTTATCGGTGGAAAACCCACCATAATACCCAGCGCAGAAGGAGCCACCCAGTACGGAAAGTCATTCCCCAGCTACGTGGCCTTCACTAGCGACGGGCAGAAATTAGTGGGAGAACCAGCCCGAAGACAGGCCGTGACCAACCCAGAACACACCATAACTGCTATTAAAAGGCATATGGGTACCAGTTACAAGGTGGACGTAATGGGCAAACAGTACACCCCGCAGGAGATATCCGCATTCATCTTACAGAAGATCAAGAAAGACGCAGAGGCATTTCTCGGAGAAGAAGTTAAAAAAGCAGTTATAACCGTCCCCGCATACTTCGACGACAACCAGAGAACTGCAACCAAGGACGCGGGTACCATCGCCGGATTAGAAGTAGTAAGACTGGTAAACGAACCCACAGCAGCCAGTCTGGCCTATGGTATAGATAAAGAATCAGATGAAGAACTGGAAATCCTGGTATTCGACTTCGGTGGTGGAACCCTGGACGTGACCATCATGGAATTCGGTGGAGGAGTATTCGAAGTTAAATCCACCAGCGGAGACACCAAACTGGGCGGAACCGACATGGACGCCGTGGTCATGAAGTACCTGGCCGATCAGTTCAAAGCGGAAACCGGTGTAGACCTGATGAACGATGACCAGGCAGTGCAGAGACTCAGGGAAGCCGCAGAAAAAGCTAAAATCGAACTATCAACCACCCTGACCACAGATATCAACCTGCCATTTATAACCGCCACCCAGGACGGACCCAAACACCTGACCAACACTTTAACCCGGGCGAAACTGGAAGAACTGGTGGATCCCATCATCAAGAAATGTTCCGGACCAATGGAACAGGCCATAAAAGACGCCAAAATGACCAAAGCCGGTGTTAACAAGATCATATTGGTGGGCGGACCAACCAGGATGCCCATAGTCCAGAAATTTGTGGAAGACTACATAGGAAAACATGTAGAAAGGGGAATAGACCCCATGGAATGTGTGGCAGTAGGAGCAGCTATCCAGGGAGGAGTACTCGCTGGAGAAATAAAAGACCTGGTCTTACTGGATGTAACCCCTCTCTCCTTAGGTATAGAAACTTTAGGTGGAGTATTCACTAAACTAATAGACAGAAACACCACCATACCCACCAAGAAAAGCCAGGTGTTCACCACGGCAGCAGACAATCAGACATCCGTGGATATACATGTGCTCCAGGGTGAGCGTTCCATGGCCTCTGGAAACACCACACTAGGCAGATTCCAGTTAGTGGGAATACCCCCAGCTCCAAGGGGAATGCCCCAGATCGAGGTTACCTTCGACATAGACGCCAACGGTATCATGAACGTATCAGCCAAGGACATGGGAACCGGTAAGGAACAGAAAGTCACCATAACCGCCCCTAATAAACTTTCCAAGGATGAAATAGACCAGAAAGTCATGGAAGCAGAAGCCCACGCCGACGAGGATAAGAAGAAACAGGAAGAGATAGAGATCAGGAACAACGCTGACAGCATGATCTACACCTCAGAGAAAACCCTGGATGAGTTAGGGGATAAAGTAAACGCTGACCAGAAAACCAAAGTAGAAGGACTGGTCAAGGAACTCAGGGAACTAATCGGTGGTGATGACCTGGCAGTTATTAAAGCCAAGACCGAAGAGTTAACCAAAGCCGTGCAGGAAATTGGTGCAACCATATACCAGCAGGCACAACAGGAACAGGCACAGCAACAAGCCAAACAGGAATCTCAAGGTCAGCAAACTGGTCAAACTGGTGATCAGGACCCTACAGAGGGAGATGACACTGTAGACGCTGATTATGAGGTAAAAAAATAATCGATTGATTTACCCGGGGGATTTCTTTTACCCCCTACCTAAATTTTTTCAGGAATTAATCTTTAAAAGGAATCAAATCTTTAAATAATTTAAAAACCAATTGTAATTTAATATTTTTTCTAACTTTTACAATGTTAACAAAATAAAAGGTTAAAGGTAAAGATTATATGGCAGAAAAGCGTGATTACTACGAAGTTCTCGGAGTAGAAAAAGGTGCTGATAAGAAGGAGATTAAAAAGGCCTACCGTAAACTGGCCATGAAGTACCACCCCGATGTGAGTGACGACCCGGAGAGTGCGGAGAAGTTCAAAGAACTCAGCGAAGCCTACGCCGTGCTTTCCGATGAAGAGAAGAGAAACACTTATGACCAATATGGACATGCCGGGATGGGCGGATTCTCCCAGGAAGACATATTCAACAACATAAACTTCGAAGACATCTTCAAAGGATTTGGATTCGGAGGAAGTTCTGGTGGAGGGGCTGGATTTGAAAGCATATTTGACCTCTTCGGATTTGGAGGCGGAAGGAGAAACGGACCCCAGCAGGGAGATGACCTGGCCTACCACCTGGACATCACCCTGGAAGAAGCAGCACAGGGACTCGAACGGGATATCGAAGTAGCCCATAAAAAACCCTGCCCTAAATGTCATGGTTCTAAGGCAGAACCAGGTACAGAACCACGCGTCTGTCCAACCTGCGGTGGAAGCGGACAGGTCCGCCAGGTAAGTAACACTCCACTGGGCCAGTTTGCCACCATAAGACCCTGTAACACCTGTCAGGGAGAGGGAAAAATAATAGACACCCCGTGTACAGAATGTAATGGAAAAGGTATCGTTAAACAGAATAGCACCATACACATCAAGATACCCCCCGGTGTGGATGACGGCAGCCGTCTGAGAGTCCCTGGTGAAGGTGATGCCGGTAAAAGGGGAGGTCCACCCGGTGATCTTTACATCCTGATAAAGGTGAAAAAACATCCCCTATTTAAGAGGGACGGCTCAGATCTAATCTACGAGATGCCTATAAGCTTTGTCCAGGCTTCCCTGGGCGATACTGTAGAAGCTCCAACCCTTGACGGTGCAGTGGATCTTAAAATACCTTCTGGAACACAGAGCGGCACTTCCTTCCGGATAAAAGGCCAGGGCCTGCCCCATATGCGCTGGACTGGTAAGGGTAATCTGTACGTCAAGGTAAAAGTTATAACTCCTAAGAAGTTGAACTCCAAACAAAAGGAGTTGCTCCGGGAATTTGCCGATGCCAGTGGCGAGGAGATCTATGCCGAAGATAAAGGATTCTTTGATAAAGTGAAGGATGCTATGGGGCATTGAAATTTCCCACCTGTTTCCTATCCTTAACTTTTTTAAGCCAGTATTAGTGACAGTCCCAGTACAAGACTTATCCCAATGAGTAGTGGGGCATATATTTTCTCAACAGTCTTGGGATCTACTTTTTTTATGAGTTTAGGCCCTATAAATGCGCCTATAACTGCTCCGCCACCGAGGAGAATTACCAGAGGCACGTCCAGCCTGCCTGATAAGAAGTAACCTCCAATACCTGCGGCTGAGTTAAAGATGAGTACAAATACCGTGGTGCCCACTACTAAAATAGCAGGCAATCCTAAACTATAAAGTCCGGCAGTAACCGGTGGGGTTCCGCTTATACCGAAAACTCCGGCTAATATTCCACCGGCAACCCCGAAAAATGAAGCAATAATCCTTTTAGTTCCGGTGAGTCTGGTTGAATATCCACTGATATCTGTAATTTCACCATTCCTCATCTTTTTACGTCTTTTAAGCGCGCTCCTTAACATTGGAACCAACATTATCAGGATAAAAGCGCCTAAAATCCTCTGTAAAAGGATGGGTGGGATTAAATTGGCGATGTAAACTCCGATTAAGGTGCCTGCTATTCCCCCTACTCCTAAAATTAACCCGGTTCGAAAGTCCACGTTACCTTCCCGGTAGTGACTGAAGGCACCGGCAACCGTGGTGGGTAAAACTGAGGCAAGAGACGTGGCTATGGCAGTCTGGGTGGGAATACCAAAAAGTAGAATCAAAACTGGTGCATATAATCCCCCGCCGCCTCCGCCTAGAGCAGATACGAAAATTCCTATTAGAAATCCGAACAGGGGGAGTAAAATTAAATTGATATCGAACATTCAATTACCATTAGTTCATTCCTTAATTTTTTTATTTGGTTTTTTGAACAAACCTATGTAACTATAAAAATAAAATGGGATGGGGGGTCAGGCATGCCGAGAGTAACCCACCTTCTGTTCGTGGCAGCATTCATCTTTGCGGACTACCTCTGCTTCATACAGGATTCATCAGCAGCATTTGTCCTTACATCCCGTGGAATGGCCGTTTCACCGTTTTTTTCTTGATGTCCATCCGCTTGCGCTTCATGTTCAACCATCAAGGAAACGTATCGTTTCTGCTCCAGTGTCCTGCTTCTCAGCAGATGCCTTATGGCATCACGGTTCTGTATGATGGGTGGA
>ENA-UOOR01000149-UOOR01000149.1-fermentation-metagenome-genome-assembly--contig:-NODE-149-length-100727-cov-16.321519_pt1 | contig 100727 bp, 82 predicted proteins | sample MGYA00245780_ERZ724029 | MGnify/ENA primary metagenome ERZ724029 (study PRJEB28704, sample SAMN03018315) | fermentation metagenome | biome: anthropogenic terrestrial biome; feature: soil...
CAGACAGGTGGTATCCAAGAAAATAGGAGGTAAGGCTAAAGCTATGGTAGTTTGCAGTTCACGACTTCATGCTAAACGATATTTTGAGGAGTTTGAGCGATATATCAAAGCTATGGGCTATGAAAATGATATCAAGATATTAGTTGCCTTCTCCGGCAAGGTAGTAGATGACAATGCCCCCGATGGTGTTTCAGAACCAAATCTAACAGGGTATAGCGAGAAGGAACTTCCTAATGTTTTTGAAAAGAATGAGTATAAGATTCTGATTGTTGCCGATAAATATCAAACAGGTTTCGATCAGCCTCTTCTGCATACTATGTATGTGGATAAGAAACTATCTGGAGTTAAGGCTGTACAAACTCTCTCACGTCTTAACAGGAACCACCCCGGGAAGGAAGATCCGTTTGTACTTGATTTTGTGAATGACAGGGAAACAATATTAGCTTCTTTTCAGCCATATTACGAGGTTACGACCGTAAAAGAAGAGACTGATGTAAATCATTTGTATGATCTTAAAGGTAAGCTCGATGAATTTCAGGTCTATTGGGTGCAGGAGATTGATGAGTTTGCTAATATATATTTTGATCCGGAAGCAAAACAAAATAGTGCTGTACACCAAAAACGTCTTTATGCTATCACTGATAAAGCTGTTGAGAGATACAAAGCAATAGAAAAGGAAGAGAAGCAGGATGAGTTTAAAAAGAGATTACGCACTTGGACAAACCTGTATGCTTTCTTAGCACAGATTATGCCTTTCACTGATACCGAATTTGAGAAGTTTTATGCTTATGCCAAGCTATTGCAAACAAGATTACCAAGAAGAAATCTCTCCGATGCTGTATATTTGGATGATGAGCTGGCTCTTGAATATTATCGTCTGCAAAAGATAAAAGAGGGTGCAATTGTTCTTGAAAAAGGTGAGGAGGGTGAATTAAGCGGAACTTCTGAAGCAGGACTTAAAAGGCCTAAAAAGGAAGAAGCGCACCTTTCAGAAATAATTGATGTGCTTAATGAGAGATTCGGAACCGAATTTGATGAAGCAGACCGGCTATTCTTTGATCAGATAGAAGCTGAGCTCATGGAGGATGAAACACTGCAGAAACAGGCAAAAGTAAACAGATTAGACACTTTTAAATTTGCTTTTGATGATAACTTTATTGATGTTCTAATTAGCAGGGTAGAACAGAACAGCGAGATTGTGGATAAGATACTTACCAATAAAGCTTTTGGCGATTGGGTGAAGGATTTTTGTATGAAAAGGACGTATGCGAGGTTGAATGGGTGATATGGTTGTGACGGTTGAAGGGATAGTTCAATGGGAATAATGTGTAACACTGGATACTTTTTTCAGTGATTTAGAAGATTATATCCTTGAAAATGAAAAAATATAAAGTTGCTATCAGTGAAATTCTCTCTAAATATCCATCGGCTTGTCGTTAAACAATGCAACAGATTCATCTTTATCCTTCAGGGCAAGGGAAAAATAGCAATGGCAATTAGTGCTCTCAGAACAATAAATATTATATTTGCATTTATATATTAGTTAAATCATCATAACTATGAAGTCAACAAAATATATCCAGATTCAGATAGTCAGTATGATCAGTTGAAAAATCTTCTCGAAGAGATGAAGCAAAAGAGATTTTCATACAATGTTTGAGGTAGTTTGGGAAAAGAATGCTCGAGACGTATTTGCCGAAGTTCTGAAATACTGGGTAAAACACAACAAATCTAACTGTTATTCCATAAAAATATTTGAAGAGGTATTGAACCGCTATAATTTTGCTAACATAAATCAATCAATAAATAATACAACAATGAAACAAACTGTTAAACAATTTCTCTTTTTATTCATGCTGTCTATCTTCTGCTCACCGTTATGGGCGCAAAATAATTGGGACGGAGCATGGAACGATGTATCAATAACTCAGATTAACAGGGAAGAAGCACATACCCTGGCAATTCCTTTTGCTTCTGAAGAAGATGTGATTCATAAAAGTATTGAGGAGTCGCCCTACTTTCTTTCATTAAACGGAACATGGAAATTTATGTGGGTTCCCGATCCTGAGACAAAACCTGAAGGTTTTCAGGAAAACAACTTCGACACGAGTGAATGGGATGATATTACAGTCCCTTCAGTATGGCAACTGTATGGTGTCAGAAACGGCAAAAAATGGGATCAGCCGCTCTATGTAAACGTAAGATATCCATTCACTTATGATGAGGATTACAGTGTGATGGCCGACCGCCCGCAAGAGTGGACCTATAACAATGATATGAAGAACCCTGTAGGCAGTTACAAAAGAGATTTCTCTCTTCCGGCAGATTGGGAAAAAAGAGACATCTATGTACGCTTCAACGGTGCCGGTCCCGGTTATTACTTATGGGTGAACGGCAAGCAGGTAGGTTATTCAGAAGACTCTTATCTGCCATCTGAATTTAACATAACGCCTTATGTGAAGCCCGGAAAGAACACCATTTCAGTACAGATATATAGATTTACCAGCGGATCGTTCCTCGAGTGTCAGGATTTCTGGCGTTTCAGCGGCATCAACCGGGATGTATTTCTTTGGTCGGCACCAAAAACACAAATCAGGGATTATTTCTTTCGCACCGACCTGGATGATGAGTACAGGGATGCTAAAGTGACGCTTGATATCGAACTGACGGGCAAAAAGCTTAAAAGAGGCAATATAACTGCTAAGTTAGTAGACTCTAATCTACAAGTGGTGGCAGAGAGTGAGATAAGCAATCCTGTTTTGGGAGTTAACACTATTGAGATGGAGGTTGATAATCCCGACAAATGGAGTGCTGAGACTCCAAATCTCTACAACCTTATTCTGACCCTTAACGATGGAAAGAACACAATCGATATAAGAGGTGGAAAAGTGGGCTTTAAAGAGGTTGGAATTGGCAGTAGGGGTGAGCTGCTGATAAATGGTAAGCGTATGGTTTTTCATGGTGTTAACAGGCATGATCATAGTCAGATAGGAGGCCGAACCGTGACTAAGGAAGAGATGGAGAATGATGTAAAAACAATGAAAAGACTCAATATAAACGCTGTACGTACATCTCATTATCCCAACAACCCATACTTTTATGAGTTATGCAACAAGTATGGTCTATATGTGTTGGCAGAAGCTAATGTAGAGACTCACGCTAACATGGGGCTTTCAAGCGTGGAACTGTTTCGCAAGCCCATGGTAGAACGCAATCACAACCATGTAAAGTGGATGCGTAACAACGTTTCAATCTTTATGTGGTCTTATGGTAATGAGTCGGGTGGGGGCAACAACTTTGAATCTGTAGAGAAAGCGATCAAAGCACTTGATAACACACGTCTGACACATTATGAGGGCAACAGCGAGTGGAGCGATGTGAGCAGCACCATGTATGGCAACTACGATCATATAAAATTCATTGGCGAATCTCGTCTGAATGAAACCTCTCCACGCCCTCATATACAGTGTGAAAACAGCCATGCCATGGGTAACGCTATGGGTAATGTTAGAGAAATGTTTAATCTATATGAGAAATACCCGTCACTAACAGGTGAGTTTATATGGGACTGGAAAGATCAGAGTCTTTTAATGCCGATTCCAGGTGCGACAAATGAGTTTTTCTGGGCTTATGGTGGTGATTTCAACGACCATCCGAATGATGGTACTTTCTGTACGAACGGACTTATCTTTGCAGATTTCACCCTATCGGCAAAATCATATAACACAAAAAAAATATACCAGCCGATTGATTTTTCGCTTAATGAAGATGGAACAGCCTTTTTGTTGAAAAGCAAGTTGGATTTTAAGAGCACAGAAGATCTGGCTATATACTACACTTTGCTTGAGGACGGCAAAAAGATTAAAACCGAAAAGCTTGATGTAGTGCTTTTACCGGGAGAGATAAAAGAGGTGGTGATTAATGAGAATGCACTGATGACAAAGAAGGATGCTGAATATTTTATACGCTTCAATGTATATCAGAAAGAGGCCAGATGGTGGGCAGAGGCGGGCTACGAAGTGGCAACGGAGCAGCTGCAGTTGCAAGATGCGGTAAAGCCTACTTACGAAATTCCTGCTACAGGGGGACTTTCCTTCACAGAGAATGGCGATGAAATAAAAATTTCAGGTAACACATTTGAAGCACTGTTCAGCAAGAAAGAGGGTACCCTTGTAAGCTATATAAGCAATGACAGGCAGCTGATAAGCAGTCCCCTTGCACTGAACCTGTTCAGACTGCCCACAGAGAATGATGTAGCACAGTCAGGGGGCTGGGACGAGATGGGTATCAGAGAATTGACCGTAGATGCAGGCAGCTGGGATGTAAATGTCTCTGATGCGGGAAGTTATGCAGACCTTCAGATTACTAACCGGTACAATGCTAAAGGATCAAACATCTACCGAGTCGACTTTGCTTTTAAGGTATTAAGTGACGGAACAATTTTTGTGAACACATTCTTTGAGCCGAAATTAAAGATGAGTGTTCTCCCAAGAATCGGATATCGTTTGGAGATGCCTGAGAACTTCGAGCAACTGACATGGTTTGGTCGTGGTCCGTGGGAGTCTTATGCCGATCGTAAAGAGGCCGCTCTTGAAGGAGTATACAACAGCACTGTTACAGATCAGTGGGAGAGATATGTACTTCCACAGGAGACAGGAAATAAAGAGGATGTCAGATGGATGAGTATTACCGCAGATGATGGAGTAGGATTGCTATTTGTAGCACCGGAAAGGATGTCGGCTTCAGCCACTCACTATTGTCCTGAAGATATCTATCAAAACAGGAACAACAGAAAGCGACACCCCCATGAAGTGCCGTTTACTGAGAGAACTATAGTCAACCTTGATGCCGTAATGCGTGGTCTGGGTAACGCCAGCTGCGGTCCCGATGTTATGGATCAGTACGAGTTAAGGGCAGAAAGCACGCCATTTCAGTTTATCATAATGCCAATAACTGCAGCAATGGATAATAACCGACTCTCTGAAAAAGCAAGAGTAGAGAGTCCCGTTTGTCAGCCCGTTGTAATTTCGCAGGAGAAGGATGGACTGATTAGAATGACAACTGCCACATCCGACGGCAATATTTACTATAGTGTTAATGAGAGTCCTTTCACCCTTTTCACTACGCCGTTTGCTTTACCCGAAGGGGGAAATATTAAAGCCTACAGCAGTGCTGAAGGTTTACACAAAAGCATAACAACTGAGGTGGACCTGTTGATGTTTATCGACAAATCTGAATGGAAGGTGATCGATTACTCGAGCCAGGCAGCGGGTGATGAAGCTTACAAAGCTATTGATAATGACGAAACAACCAAATGGCACACACCATACAACAGGCCGGAGCCGAGACATCCCCACACAATTGCGGTGGATATGCACGAAACCTATTTGGTGGAGGAGTTTATCTACACGCCAAGGACCGACGGACTAAATGGAAATATCAGAGATTTTGATCTTTATCTCAGCAACGACCCTGACAATTGGGGTGATCCGGTTGTTAGCGGAAGATTCGAGAGAGGTCCATCAACAAAGCGAGTAAAGCTTGAGGAAGGAATCAGTGCACGCTATTTTAAGTTAGTAGCTAAATCTGAGGTAAACGGCAGAGCATGGACATCAGCCGCAGAGTTGGGCATCGTAGCCTCTTCGAAAGAGTAGTTGAATGACTTTTATCAAAAAAATCACCTGCAGATTCTTTTGCAGGTGATTTTTTTGTGGGATTAATGAGAATGTTTTTGACACTAAAAAACAGGTGCATAGATCATCTCAGAAGGTATCAGAAGTGCATGCGGAGAAGATTTCTTAGTAATTGTAAGAGTAGATATTATCGAGGGTCGCATCGGTGGACCACCCGAAAGTGAATCCATTGCTTTTGCCAGAATGATGGAAAAGTCTGGCACCGACTCGATTAATGTTTCTGCCGGTACTTATGCCGCACATGTAAATATACCTGTTGGTTTGGTCGGTCGCCTTTCCACGCCTCATTTATTGGAGGATTTGTTAGATCGTGGCGAATGTGATTATTTGTGTTTGGGACGTGCAAGTATTGCTGATCCGTTCTATCCAAAGAAACTTAGTTCCATGCATTCCGAATCTTCCCGGTTTTGATCAGCCGAATGTATATCAGACAAATGATGTGTTGGTTGGCAAACATCAATTAGGTAATAGTGCTCTCGTTATTGGTAGTGGTATGGTTGGTTGTGAACTGCTGAATTTGCACTTGATTACTGCGAAAAAGTAGCCATAATTGAACAATTAAATTTGAGGGCTATGATAATATTGTCGTTGCAGTAGGCTCAAAAACAGTTGAGAACTTTGAAGACAAGGAAAAACTTGCCAAGGAAGTTTACACAATTGGTGACGCAAAGAAATCGCGTTCTGCTTTAGAAGCAATATACGAAGCTGCACGGGTTGCTATTAAAATCTAAACTCTGTTTATGTTTTAACGGAAACAATACAAGTTAAATTGCTGTGTTGAAAGGAAAAAGAGAGTGAATCGGAATGTAATTCCACTCTCTTTTTTGATATGAAAATTAATAGAATTATAATCATACTTGTAATCATACTAAATAAATAAGATTATTGTAGATATACTTATAATAATTCGTATATTTGCATAGAATTCTAATCATAACTATAATAATATGACAAAGCTCCCTAAAGTATTACACAATAGAGATACTTATATAGACAGGATTAAACCATATATCCGGACTCCAATAATTAAGGTGATGGTAGGGCACAGGCGTGTTGGTAAAAGTTTTATCCTTTATCAGCTTATCGACTTGATAAGGAAAGAAGAAAAAAATGCCAACATTATTTATATCAATAAAGAAGATATAAAATTTGATTCCATATTATCGTATAGGGATCTTTATGATTATATAGCTGAAAGGTTACTTAGTGATAGTAGGAATTACATATTCATTGATGAAATTCAGGAAATTGAGGACTTCAAAAAGGCAATTAGGTCACTTGCACTTGACGACGATAATGATATTTATATAACCGGCAGTAATTCTGAGATGTTTTCAGGCGATTTGGCGAACGAACTTGGAGGACGTTATGTCGAGTTCAGGATATACAGTCTCTCATACTTGGAGTTCCTTAATTTCCACAGTTTACCTAATGATGATGAATCATTGGAAAAATACACTCACTTTGGTGGATTGCCATATTTAATACATCTACCCTTAAATGAAGCTGTAGTAATGGAGTATATTAGTAGTGTTTATTCTACAATAGTTCTCAGAGATGTAGTTTCAAGAAAAAATATTAGAAACACTGCATTCCTTGAACAGCTGATTCGTTTTTTGGCAAATAATGTCGGGAGTCTTTTTTCATCGAAAAGTATTAGTGATTTTTTAAAGAATCAGAAAGTTAATATATCTCCTAATCAGGTTTCTGAATATGCTGACTCGCTTACCGAGGCCTTTGTAGTACATCGCATTGGCAGGTATGATATTGTTGGCAAGAGATTATTTGAAAGGGGAGAAAAGTATTTTTTTGAAAATATGGGTATCCGAAATGTAGTGGCAGGGTACAAGCCTCAGGATAGAGCAAAACGATTAGAGAATTTGGTTTGCAATCACTTATTATATTGTGGTTATGATGTTAAGGTTGGAGCTATGAACACTGAAGAAATTGATTTTGTATGCTCTCGTGGTGGTGAAACTCTTTATATTCAGGTCTGTGCAGAATTGACGTCTACCAGCACTATTGAACGTGAATTTGGCAATTTGTTAAAGATAAAAGATAACTACCCAAAAGTTGTTGTGTCTGGAGAACGATCCTTTGAAAGTAGTTATGAGGGAATAGAACATATTTATATTCGGGATTTTTTATCTTCAATGTTGAACTTCAGTGTTCTTTCTAATTAACAATTTTCTAAATGAAAGTTCATCTTACGACATTTAACGCAAAATATATTCACACATCTATGGCTCTCCGTTGGCTTTATGTAGTAAACGAAGGGCGATTTGATCTGTCGTTTAGTGAATACACTATCAAGGAGAGTGTATCTGTAATTGCAGATAATATTGCAACGGAGGGATATGATGTGGTAGGGATTAGTGTTTCGATATGGAATGTGGCACAAAGTCGTGAGTTGGCAGGTACATTAAAAAAGCAAAATCCAAATATTACAATAATCTTAGGTGGACCTGAGGTGAGCTACGAGCCTCGGTTTTTTATTGATAATTGGGATATTGACTATGTGGTAAGTGGCGAAGGTGAGTTTGTGTTTGGGCAGTTGCTGGATGCTTTGCAAAAGGGCGGAGAGGTGAATTTGGAGAGTGTTTCATCAAAATCCGGGATTAGTGATAAGCCTGCTCAGGCAGATATTAATGAGCTTATAAAATATCCATCTCCATATCAGTTGGTAAGTGATAATAGTGAGCGGAAAAACAGGATGGCTTATTTTGAAACCTCAAGAGGATGCCCATTTTCTTGTCAGTATTGTCTGTCGTCGCTGGAAAAGGGGGTGAGATATTTTCCACATAAATATGTTATGGATAATCTAAGCTATCTTATTAATAGCGACGTGAAACAGATTAAGTTTTTAGATCGTACTTTTAATCTTAATAAAAAACACACCTCGGCACTGTTTGATTTTCTTATTGATAATCACAGACCCAATCTTAGTTGCCAGTTTGAAATATATGCCGACTTGATGAATGATGAATCAATAAAGTATCTGAACACGAATGTGCCACGAAACTATTTTAGATTTGAGATAGGTATTCAATCTACTCATGAGCCAACAAATATTGCAGTGCAAAGACGACAGGATTTTCCTCTCTTGTCGGGCAATATTGAGAAATTGATGAAAGGAGATGTTATTGATCTTCATTTGGACCTTATTGCAGGCTTGCCTTTTGAGACGTTTGACAGATTCAGGAAGTCTTTTAATGATGTTTTTCGTTTGCGTGCAAAGGAGGTGCAGCTGGGTTTCCTGAAATTGCTGAGGGGTACAAATCTTCGGCGCGATGCTGATGTTTATGGTTATGTATATGATGAGGAAGCACCTTATGAAATTATCTCGGGCAACGATATTTCAAGTGAAGAGTTAGACAGAATAAGAGATGCTGAGGATGTTCTTGAGAAATTTTGGAACAGCGGACGATTTGCTGCTACCATGAATTTTTTATTTGATGGGGTGTATTATGACCGATACTTTGAGTTCTTTGATGAGTTGGGTCAATACTCCAAAGCAAATAATCTGCCACGAATGGGTTATCAACTTGAGGATTTGTTCCGCTTTCTGAATCAGTTTCTTGAAACTAAGGGTATAGATGCTTCTGAGATGCTTCGTGATGATTATTACTCCAATTTTAATATAAGACCAACCGGATATTGGACTGAAGATATTTGTAAAACTGAGCGCAAAAAGCTTCTCTATGCAATTGGGCAGGATAATGATTATCTGCGTAAGCATAACTTAACACGGAAGATTATTGAAAAGCAAACTGCAATAAATCCTCTTAAGGGCGGAGGCTATATGTTGACAATATTTTTTGAGAACAAAAAAGAGAAAAAGCAGTTAGAGTATGTTTAGGTATGAACGAAACGAAACTACAAGTGTTTTAACTATTAATATGTTCCAATTAATTCATTGATATTATAAAGAAAATGGGTGTAATAAAAAGTATACTGGATACTGACCTTTATAAATTTACAACAAGCTACGCTTACTCGAAGCTTTTTCCACGTGCGTATGGTGAATTTGAATTTGTCGATAGAAGCAATGGCGACTATCCCGAAGGTTTTGACATCTTGTTGAAAAAGGAGATTGAGAGTATGTCTTCTTTGAAGCTTTCACAAAGTGAAGAGGATTTTATAAAGCGTCAGATGCCATATCTGCCACCTACATATATTGATTTTCTGAAAGGGTTCAGATTTAATCCTGCAGAGGTTGATATAAGTCTTGAGAACCGTAAACTGCATATTAGAGCTACGGGGCTACTTTACAGAGTGACGCTTTGGGAAACACCTATTCTTGCAACGGTGTCGGAACTGTTTTTCAGGGAGATGGGTAAATATCCTGATAGGGAATACATGGAGGATGCTGCCATTGACAAAGCTATGAGAATGAAGGAGCATGATATTACATTTTCACTTTTTGGAATGCGCCGCAGGTTTAGTTTTGAGGTGGAAGACAGAGTAACGGAGCTACTAAAGCAGCATGCAGGAAAGAGTCTGTATGGTACCAGCAACGTTTATATGGCTTACAAGCATAACCTGAGTGTTTCAGGTACACATCCGCACGAATGGGTACAGTTTCACGGATCGATATATGGGTATAAAATGGCTAATTATATTTCGATGGAGGATTGGATTAACGTTTTTGACGGTGATCTTGGAACGGTGCTAACTGATACTTACACAACAGATGTTTTCCTAAGAAATTTCAGTAAAAAACATGCGGCTCTGTTCACGAGCCTCAGGCATGACAGCGGTGATCCTTTTCTTTTTATAGATAAAGTTATTCACAGATATGAGGAATTGCGTATAAACCCAAGGATGAAGTATCTTGTTTTCTCTGATAGTCTGAATGTTGATAAAGCAATAGATATTAAGAATTATTGTGGTGATCGAATTGGGGCTACTTTCGGGATTGGTACAAATCTGACAAACGATGTCTCGGATAACATCAAAAGCATGAATATTGTCATGAAACTTTTCAGGTGCAAAATGACCGCTAAAGAGGATTGGCAGGAGTGTGTGAAATTGTCAGATGTGGAAGGTAAACACACTGGCAGCGAAAAGGAGATTGAGCTGGTTAAACAGACTTTGGGGTTGTAGTTTTATTTACAGCTCTTTCCTGTATTCACTTTTATTTCCTGCATCGTCAGTAGCGGTGAAAATGAGTATGAGTTTTTCCCCTTTGGGAAGCCTGGAATCATCAAAGTTGTAAGTATAAACAGATGATTTTAAGTCGTGTGTGAACAGTACAAACTTACCATTTATCTCACCTCTGAATGATGCAATTCCGCTTTTATTATCAGTGAGCCTTATTCTGATGCGACGCTGACTTGACCAGTTTTCTGGAGATATAGGAGTTATTACAGGTGGTTGAGTATCTGCTGAAATTGCGTAATAATCTCCCAGCTCCCTTACAGAAGCAGAAACGCCGCCATTGTTGTATTTTCCTCCAATCCAGCTTTCAGAGCCGTTTTCGGTAATCTTTATGATGCCATAGTTATTTCTATTGCTAAGCGTATCACTGTTTAGCTTAATCCATATATCAGCGCTATTGTGAAGTGGAACAGGATTGTCGTGCAAATGATGAATACTTGAATAGTAATTACTGCTTTTTTGATGATCATACCTGAAGCAGAGGTCGTGGTATAAATTGCCTGTTGGAATATTGATAGTGAAGCCCATTTCGATATGAGAGTTATTCATTTTCCATGCCATCCAGTTTTCACAAGTATCAGGCTTTTCCAGAGGCTGTGGTTTTCCGTTGACAGTGAATTTATAGCTTAAAGTGTTTCCATAATGATCCTCAAGTTCATATCGCAAGTTGTACTCTCTCTCTTCATTTATATCAATAAATCCTTTATTTACAGTTTCATAGAAGGGTAGGGAGTTGCCTGGTTCAACAAACGATTTCATGAAAAAAGATCGTCTTTTTCTCCAATCCACAAAATCGATAAAGGAGTTTAACATTCTTGTTTCAGAGAAAGAAAAGCGGTTTATCGTGCTGCTGAATACCCGTGTATTGTCAACAAACAGGCGGATATACTTAACACCATAGATGTTATTCTGATCATTCATAAGGTCATAAGCCTTTACGCCAACACCAATACGCCCCCATGCGTTGATGGTTCTGCCTAATCCAAGAGGATTGCCATTGCCATCCTTGTTGATGTTCAGTCTGATAGGGTTATAACTGCCGTTGACAACTCCTTTTGTTTTGACAGGGTAAAAAGCAATACCTCTTAAGTCCGGTTTACGCGTATCCGGAATAGCTGCAATAAAATCAAGAGCATCGAGTGGTTCCTCATTTTTTGTATCACGTATTTCGAAATGGAGATGTGGTCCGCCTGAACTTCCGGTGTTGCCGCTCAATGCAATCTGCTGACCGCGTTTTACAGGAAACATATCTGATTCAGGGTATATATTGACGCTGAAGTTTTCAAATTCGTATTGTTTCTCTTTCACATAATCGGCTATCTCTTTAGAAAAACTGTTGAGATGGGCATAAACACTTGTGTGACCTGTTGATGGGTGATCCAAATAAAGAGCGAGTCCATATCCCCCGGGCGATACGCTAATTCTTGAAACGTATCCATCCTCAACAGCTAAAACAGGTTTATTAACTGCCTGTTGAGTCTTAAAATCGGTGCCTGAATGAAAATGATTATTTCTTAGTTCACCAAACCCTCCGCTAAGTGCAGGGGGTATCGTTAAGGGATTTCTGTAAAGCTGTGAATAAGATGATAGAGTAGAAAAAAGAAAAATTAAAACTGAAATATATCGTAAATTCCTAAAAGTCATTATTTGTGGTTTTGCTTATTAAAACATTGATAATATCTTTGGCGACTTCTTTTTTAGATTTAAGGTCGTATGATATTTTATTGCCATCACGTGAAAAAATTGTTACCTTATTTGTATCCTTACCAAAACCGGCACCCTCATCTGTTAGAGAGTTTAGCACGATATAGTCAAGGTTTTTCTTTTTCATCTTCTTTGTTGCATTTGCCTCCTCGTCATTAGTTTCCAGTGCAAACCCAATCAGAACCTGATCATCTCTTTTAATTTTACCAAGAGAAGCAGCAATATCAGGGTTGGGGATAAGTTCAATAGTAAGATTAGCTTTTTCGTTTCTTTTAATCTTTTTTTCTTCCTGATGTAAAGGACGAAAGTCTGCAACTGCCGCTGATAATATTGCTGCATCCATTTTAGGAAACAGAATCATAGAAGCTTGGTACATCTCTTCGGCTGATTCCACATTAATTGTTTGAATATTTTTGTGAGATGCGGTGAGGTTTACCGGACCGATAATCAGTTTTACTTCTGCACCTCGTGAAGCACACTCCTCAGCCAGAGCGATACCCATTTTTCCGGATGAGTAATTTCCTATAAATCTCACCGGATCTATTCGTTCATAAGTAGGACCTGCGGTTATCAGGATTTTTTTTTTCTCAAGGTCGCCTCTTTGTCCTGTTGTATTTTCCTTATTAAAAAACTCCTCCAGGATTGCAACTATATTTTCAGGTTCTTCCATTCTGCCTTTTCCTTCGAGATGACTGGCTAATTCACCTGTGCCGGGTTCAATAATATGCACTCCGTCGTCAATAAGTTTCTGTATATTGCGTTGAGTGGTAACATGTCTGAACATATCAAGATCCATTGCAGGGGCTGCAAATACAGGAGCTTTCATTGAAAGATATGTTGTGATCAGCATATTATCGGCTATGCCGTTAGCCATTTTACCAAGGGTAGATGCTGTAGCCGGTGCAATAATCATCAGATCTGCCCATAATCCGAGATCCACATGGCTGTGCCAGGTGCCGTCACCCGTAGCAAAAAAATCACTTATCACCGGTTTTCCTGATAGAGCCGACAGTGTTACCGGGGTTATAAACTCTTTGCCGGCAGGTGTGATAACGATTTGCACCTCAGCTCCCTGTTTTATAAGAAGTCTGGTGAGTATGGCAGATTTATAGGCTGCAATACTTCCTGTTATACCTAAAACTATATGTTTTCCTTTAAGTGACATAACTGCATTTTTTATGTATCACAAATATAGATTAAATATTTTGCTACAACAAACAGATTGTTAGAATAACTAAAATATAATACTTGTTAAGGGTTTTAATGTTAATGATATATAATATACTGAAATCATTTGGTACTTTGTATTGCATAATACCTTGCTTAAAGTATATTTGCATCATAAAATCGAACTTTTACAAAATTAAATCATTTGAATATATGAATATAGAGAATACACAAAGTCAAATGCGAAAAGGAGTATTGGAGTATTGTATTCTTTCAATAATAAAAAAAGGAGAAGCCTATCCAGGCGATATAATTGAAGAGATGAAGAACGCCGGGTTACAGCTTTTGGAAGGTACACTATATCCACTTCTCAACAGGCTTAAAAATGCCGGAGTGTTGAGCTATCACTGGGTTGAAAGTACATCCGGTCCCCCAAGAAAATATTTTAGTCTGACTGAAAAAGGTGTCCGGTTTTATAAACTTCTTGAGACTACATGGAATGAATTGGCAACCGGTGTAGAGACTTTAACACGTAATGTATCAGATGATATAAATAATGTAATAGAGGATGTTACAGAAATTGTTGAAGAGGAAAAGATAGAAGAGATAGAAGAGAGCGAAGTGAGAGAATCTGATGATTATGGAGATGAATAAATCCGAATACTTGCAAAAAATATATATAAGCGTATGAAAAAGGTAATCAATATTAATTTTCAGGGACAAGTTATCGCAATTGAAGAAACTGCTTACGAAATATTAAAACAATATATCGAAAGCCTTAAAAACTATTTTTCACGTGAACAGGATGGTGATGAGATAGTTAATGATATCGAAAACCGTATTGCAGAGTTATTCGGTAACAGATTGAAATTAGGAATCAATTGTATTACTGATGAGGATGTTGAGTCAATTATTAACAATATTGGAAGACCGGAAGATTTTGATACAGATTATGAGGAGAGTGTAGTGTCTGAACCAAAACAAACTAAAAGTGAGGATTCATATTATTCACAACAGGATTCAACAGAAAAACCGCGTTTGCTATTCAGGAATTCAAATGATTTGATAATTGGAGGTGTTTGTAGCGGATTGGCAAATTATTTTAAAACAGATCCCACCTGGATCAGATTAATATTTGTGCTATTTTTCGGTATCTTGTTTTGGGTATATATAATTCTTTGGATTGTTCTTAAGTCACAGCCACTTGAATCTAACGTGTCTAAAAGATTATACAGGAATCCTAATGACAGGTATATAGCAGGTGTTTGTGGTGGAATAGCAGCCTATTTTAAAATTGATTCGTGGATTCCGAGACTTGTTTTCTTGTTGCCTCTTTTTGTAAATGTATTTGGAATGATATCATTCTTCCCGCTTAATCATTTCTTTAGAGATGTGGATTTCAACTGGAATATTAATGGTAGTGTGTTTTTGCTTTATATAGTCTTATGGATAATAGTGCCTGAAGCTAAGAGTGTTAAACAGAAGTTGGAAATGATGGGTGAAGAGGAGTATATAAAAACTATAAGGGATAAAGTGAATGATAATGTTACAAGTTCTAAAACAAGAACTGAGGCAGAACACGTATCATTAGAAAATAATTCCGGTAAGGCTTTTACACAAATGCCCCCAGAGCCTCCAAGAAATGATATACGCTCTGCAGGAACAGCAAAATCAGAAAGATCTGGTTGTTTAAATGCATTGCTGATATTACTGAAAATTGTGTTTTTTACTTTCGCCGGTATATTTGCATTAGTATTAATAGCTGTCTTTTTTGGACTTATTTTTGCAGGTACACAGCTTATACCTCTTAAATCACTATTTATAGATCCGGGCTACGAAAGCAACCTTTTGATTGCGTCATTAGTCGCACTTACAGTTGTCCCGGTTGTGGCAATTGTAATTTGGATTATTAGACGTGTGATTAAGGCTAAATCACGTCCTGTAATTGGCGTCATTGCCTCTGTATTATGGTTTTCAGGTGTAGTGATGACCGGAATTCTGGCATCGGAAGTTGCTGATAAATTCAGAGTAGAGAGTTCCAGTGAAGAGTCAATTGAAATAGTACCTTCAGCTTCAGGCAAGCTATATGTGGAAATGAAGCCTTACAGAGATGATTATGCAGAATTTAAATTTGGTTATGGTGTTGGATCTGAATATGGTATTGGATATGAAATTGATAAACTTCCATTTACTAACATAAACGAGGATTCTTTACTTTTTAATTCAATTAATCTGCAAATTAGACAGAGCTCTGATTCTCTTTTCCATGTTAGAAAAATTACTGCTACTTACGGAAAGGATCTTAGGGAAGGAAAAAAAGATATTGAAGAGTTCAGATACGATATAGTACAGAAAGATTCTGTACTCTGGTTGCCTGAATTTCTTCTGGTTCCTATTGAACAAGGTTTTAGAAATCAGAGCGTAACTGTTGAAGTGTCGGTACCTGCAGGAAAATCTGTTGAGGTGAGCGATGTTTTGCAGGATTTCAGAAATAATGAGCCACCTTCTGTTGCTAGGAAAAGAATAAGAAGCTATTCAAGCTCATATACACCGGTAACATTATAACTTTTCATTATAACTTTCATTGTGAATAGAGAAGGCTGTCTGTTGAAGATAGCTTTCTTTTTTTAATAAAATCCTGAAAATATTGGTTACAGTTTGAAAAATCCTGTATCTTTGCATCCGCAAAACAGAATTTTTGTGAAATCGTTCTTTATTACATTTTAAATGCCCGGATGGCGGAATTGGCAGACGCGCTAGTTTCAGGGACTAGTGTTGGCAACAACGTGCAGGTTCGACCCCTGTTCCGGGCACCCTATTAAGCGCAGGTGGTGAAATTGGTATACACGCTACTTTGAGGGGGTAGTGCCGGCAACGGCGTGTGAGTTCGACTCTCATCCTGCGCACTCTATAATTGCAAGGTGTTTGTTTTCAGCGAGTTCTCCGCTATGTATTTACAACAGTACATGAAAAAGTGCATAAATATCGAGATATGAAAACAAATTTCTCATCTCCAAAACTTTGAGAAGGACAGATCTCCTACAATTTGTAAGTTTATTTCTATTATACTGAATGAAAATATTAACCTCGGAACAGATTCGGAATGTAGATGCCGAAACAATCAAACGAGAATCAATATCTTCGCTTGAGTTGATGATGCGAGCATCTACTGCTTTTTATCATTGGTTTATTGATAAATATTCAAGTAAAAATACATCTGTACTTATTTTTTCCGGAGTAGGGAATAATGGTGGTGACGGTCTTGTTATTGCACGCTTGCTTCACAAATCGGGTTACAATGTGAAAGTGTGTGTGGTGGAATATAGTGGTCGGTACACTGAAGATTGCGCACATAATATCCGAAGAGTTAAAGCAGAGAATATTTCCTTCAGTAAGATTACCAATGAAAATCAGATTCCTGATATTCGAAAATATGATGTTGTTATAGATGCTATATTCGGGACCGGACTTTCGAGAGATATCAGTGGAATTGCTGAAACAGTTATAAAGCGTATAAATGAAAGCGGTAAAACAGTTTTAAGTATTGATGTTCCCAGTGGGCTTTTTATGGAAAAGGAGACAGTATTCGCTGTTAAAGCTACTGAAACGGTTACATTTCAAATTCCAAAACTGGCTTTATTCCTCCCTGAAAACCACATATATACTGGTAGTGTAACAATCATTAATATCGGATTAAATGAACAGGCAATTTCAGAAACTGAGAGTAATATTTACTACACTGAGAAGCATGAAATCAGGAAATTACTGAAACCTCTTACAAGATTTGCTCATAAGGGTACTGAAGGTCATGCTCTTATTGTTGGGGGGAGTTTGGGGAAAATAGGCTCAGTATGCTTGTCATCCAAAGGTGCATTGAAGACAGGTTGCGGATTAGTTACAGCTTATATGCCTAAATGTGGTGTGCCTGTTATTCAGATGAGTTTTCCGGAAGCTATGTCTATAGAAGATAAAGGGGATAAATATATTACTTCTATTAATTTTGATATGAAACCTGATGCAATTGGCTTAGGTATGGGAATGGGACAGCATAAGGATACTCAATCTGCGCTTTATGATTTTTTGAATATAAACAAAACACCATTAGTTATAGATGCGGATGGACTAAATATGCTGGCTAAACACAAGGAGTGGCTGTCTCTAATTAATCCAAAAACGATCCTAACACCTCATCCGGGTGAGCTTTCAAGGCTAATAGGAGAGTGGAAAGATGATCATGATAAAATTCAAAAAACATTAATGTTCGCACAGAAGTATGATCTGATTATAGTTGTTAAAGGAGCATATTCGCTGATTATTGATTCTGAAAATATATATATGAACAGTACAGGTACTCCTGCCCTTGCAACTGCAGGCAGCGGTGATGTATTAACAGGAATGATTACCAGTTTGCTTGCACAAGGGTACAAACCGATTGACGCTGCCAGAGTAGGGGTGTATCTTCATGGAATGACTTCAGATCTTACAATACAAACTATACATCCAAGATCATTTGTAGCCTCAGATATTATTGAAAATATAGGGAATGCATTTATAGATTTAGAAAAAAGCAGATAATTCATTTGTGATTTACAAATAAATTATCTAATTTTGCACCTCATTTTGCCAATAGGCTCTATAAGAAGTCGCACTAAGTGGCTCGCCTTAGGCTAGTAACGTTAAGTTATTTTATATATGTACGTAATAGTAGATATTCAGGGTCAACAATTTAAAGTTGAACAAGATCAAAAATTGTTTGTCCACAGAATTAATGCTGAACAAGGCAGTGAAGTGGAGTTTGAAAAAGTGATGCTCGTTGATAACGATGGTAAGATCACTGTTGGAACTCCGGTTGTGGATGGAGCAAAAGTGGTATTAGAAGTTCTTTCTCATGTAAAAGGTGACAAAGTACTTGTTTTCAAAAAGAAAAGAAGAAAAGGACACAGAAAACTAAACGGTCATCGCCAGCAGTTTTCAGAAGTGAGAGTAAAAGAAATTATAGCTTAATCAGTTAAAATCAGAAGAAAATGGCACATAAAAAAGGAGTTGGTAGCTCGAAGAACGGCCGCGAATCGGAAAGTAAACGATTGGGCGTTAAATTGTATGGTGGGGAAGTAGCAAAAGCAGGAAATATTCTTGTTCGTCAACGTGGAACTTCTCATCACCCGGGTGAAAATGTAGGTATGGGTAAAGATCACACACTGTTTGCATTGATTGACGGAGTTGTGGTTTTTCGTAAGAAAAGAAACAATCGCTCATTCGTATCAGTAGAGCCTGTTGCGGAAGCAGAAGCGTAAAATGTAGCTTGAACCATAATATAATATTTTTTAGTTGATAATTAAAAAAAGGTGATTTCACTTAGTGATTTCACCTTTTTTTGTTGCCAAAAGAGCAGCCTTCTATATATGAAATATTAAAGGCTGAATTAAATAATTATTTATGTCTGTCAGACAAAATCTCTTCTATATCTTCCAACCGCAAGTCTTTTGTTTTCAGTAGTATAAGGAAATGGTAAAGCAGATCGGCAGCTTCATTTTTAAACAGATTAAGATTGTTATCCATAGATTCAATTACCAGCTCCACAGCCTCTTCACCAACTTTCTGAGCTACTTTATTAACACCTTTGCTGAAAAGCTGAGCAGTGTAGGATCCTTCAGATTTATCTGTTATCCGCTGTTCAATTACTTTCTCAAGTTCATATAAAAATCCCTTGGCAGTAGAAGCAGTATCTCCGTCGAAACATGATTTTTTGCCGGTGTGACAAGTTGGTCCAAGCGGTAAAGCTTTAATCAAAATTGTATCATTATCACAATCAACCTGTATTTCCTCAACAATTAGATAATTGCCTGATGTTTCACCTTTTGTCCATAATCTACCCTTACTTCTGCTGAAGAAGGTAATCTTGCCTTCACTCTTGGTTTTTTCAAATGCTTCTTCATTCATGTATCCTAACATAAGCACCTGTAAGGTGTTGGTGTGCTGCACAATCACAGGAACTAAACCACTGCTCTTTTCGAAATCTATTCTCATCGTATTGCTATATTTTGTTCTTTTAAAAATTGTTTTAATTCAGGGATGTGAATCTCTCCAAAGTGGAATACAGATGCACCTAGTGCTGCACTTGCTTTTGTGTTTATAAAAACATCAGCAAAATGTTCCTTTTTTCCTGCACCACCTGAGGCTATTATAGGAATATTAACTGCATTGCATACTTTATCTGTGATTTCAATATCGAAACCATTTTTAGTTCCGTCATTATCCATAGAAGTCAGTAGTATTTCACCTGCACCTAATCTTTCTCCTTCTTTTGCCCAATCGATTGTTGACAACGAAGTAGAAGTTCTGCCGCCATGAATATAAACTAACCATTCACCATTTTCTTCCCTTTTAGTGTCAATAGCAAGTACCAAACACTGACTTCCAAATTGATCTGCTATTTCAGTTATCAGTTCAGGTCTGTCCACAGCAGAAGTGTTAATACTTACCTTATCAGCTCCGGCCTTTATGATGGTACGGGTATCTTCAACAGACCTTATTCCTCCACCTACAGTAAAAGGTATATTAATTTCACGTGCTACTTTTTCAACGAGTTCTGTGAGCGTTTTTCTGTTTTCGACAGTAGCTGTAATATCAAGAAAAACCAACTCATCGGCACCCTCAGTTACATATCTTTTAGCAAGTTCAACTGCATCTCCCGCATCACGAAGTCCAATAAAATTGACTCCTTTAACTGTTCGTCCATTTTTAATATCAAGACAGGGTATAATTCTCTTTTTTAGCATTTTATTTTATTTTGAACAATAAACTTTATCGTTTAATGCTTTTGTATTTATGAGTTGTTAATTATTCTGATTTTTGATAAACTCTCTAAGTTCTTTAAGACTGATATTTCCTTCATAAATAGCTTTTCCTATAATAGCACCTTCACAGCCGATTTGCTGAAGTATATGCAGGTCGTCAATAGTTGTAATGCCCCCGCTTGCGATAAGTGAAACGCCAGTCTTTGAGAGTATCTCTTTGTATAACTCTACTGACGGACCTTGAAGCATACCATCCTTTGAGATATCGGTGCAAATAACCAACTGTACACCTTTTATTTCGAAGTCGGTAATAAACTCCACAACATCGACTTTTGATTCCTTTTGCCACCCGTGAGTAGCTATTTTACGATTATTACTGTCAGCTCCTAAAATAATTTTATCAGGTCCATAGTTTGAAAGCCATTCGTTGAATAGTTTTGGATCTAGTATAGCTATACTACCTCCTGTGATCTGTTTAGCGCCATTTTCGAAAGCTATTTGAACATCTTCATCAGATTTAATTCCGCCTCCAAAATCAATATTTAATGATGTTTTTGAAGCAATATCATTTAACACCTTATGATTGATGACATGATTTGATTTGGCACCATCCAGATCAACCAAATGTAAATATTTAATACCGTTTGCTTCGAACTCTTTTGCAACCTCAAGAGGGTTCTCATTATAAGTTTTTTGTGTGCTGTAGTCACCTTTAGTAAGTCTTACACACTTTCCGTCAATAATATCAATGGCTGGAATTATTCTCATCATAACATTATAATTCAAGGAAGTTTTTTAAAATATTTTCTCCTGCATCACCTGATTTCTCAGGATGAAACTGAGTTGCATAAAAATTATCTTTTTTCATAGCTGCACTGAAAGGCAGAATATAATTGCATTTAGCAATAGTTTGTTTACAAATACCGGCATAGTAACTATGAAGGAAATAAACTGAATCATTTTTATTAAATCCATTTAGTAATATGGGATCGTAAACATCATAAATGTTGTTCCATCCCATGTGAGGCACAATATCAGTTGAAGGAAATCTTTTAACTTCCGTGTCAAATATTCCCAAACATTCTGTATCCCCTTCTTCAGAGTGTTGGCACATTAGTTGAAGTCCCAGACATATTCCTAATGTCGGTTGAGGTAATGATTTGATTATATTGTCCAATCCTTTGCTATTCAAGTACATCATTGCTGATTTCGCCTCGCCGACACCTGGAAAAATAACTTTGTCTGCACTGTAAATTTCATCTCTATTACCTGTAATAATACAAGAATAGCCGAGTCTTTCAACCGCGTTTTTTACTGATGTGATATTGCCTGCATTATACTCAATTATAGCAATCATTTTATTTCTACAGTTTAATAAATGATCTGTGTAATATATTTGTTTTTGTACTGTAGGATCAATTACAAAGTTCCTTTAGTACTTGGGATGCCAGTGCCTTCTCCCTTTAAAATAGCCATTTTAATAGCTTTAGCGAATGCTTTGAAGATAGCTTCAATTTTATGATGCTCATTTTCACCCTCAGCTTTTATATTTAAGTTGCATTTCGCATTATCGCAAAATGATTTAAAAAAGTGCATAAACATTTCTGTAGGCATATCACCTATAAATTCACGTTTAAAATCTACTTCCCAAACCAGCCATGGACGTCCTCCGAAATCGATGGCAACCTGTGCCAGGCAGTCGTCCATCGGCAACATAAAGCCATACCTTTCAATTCCTTTCTTTTTCCCTAGCGCCTGAACGAAGGCTTCACCCAGAGCAATTCCTACATCTTCTATGGTATGATGCTCGTCAATGTGGAGGTCGCCTTTAACTATAATATTCAGATCCACATTAGCATGACGAGCAATCTGTTCTAACATGTGATCGAAGAACCCCAACCCTGTTGATATTTCACTCTTTCCTTTGCCGTCTAAATTTAGAGTTATAGAAATATCTGTTTCGGAAGTCTTTCGGAAAACATTGCCTTTTCTTGGCTGTGATTTTAGATAACGGTAAATTTCTTCCCATTCAGTTGTTGACAGAGTTGCCCCCGGATCTGAACATTTACTCAAAAAGATTGATTTACAACCCATGTTGTCAGCTAGTTGGATGTCGGTAAATCTGTCACCAATCACATAAGAGTTTTCCAAATCATAATCACCTTTGAGATAATGTGTGAGCATGTCTGTACCTGGTTTTCGGGTGGGAAGATTATCATGTGGAAAGGACCTGTCTATAAGAATATCACTAAAGATTATGCCCTCATTTTTGAATGCCTTTAAAATCTTGTTATGTGCAGGCCAGAATGTATCTTCGGGGAATGATGAAGTTCCCAATCCATCCTGATTACTCACCATTACCAGTTCATATTCCAGTTCACTCGCTATACGTGACAGATATTGAAATACTCCGGGATAAAACTCTAGTTTTTCAAGGCTGTCAATCTGCTCATCCTCAGGTTCGATAATAAGCGTACCGTCACGATCTATAAATAGTACTTTCTTCATTTACAATTCTCAATATATGATTCAAAATTATTTATACTCCTTAAGTGCTTCAATCAAAGCAGCATTTTCTTTTGGTTTGCCAACAGTTATACGAATACAATTTGATACAACAGAATCTCTATTTCTTACTATCACTTTTTTTGATACTAGATAGTTGTATAGCCTGACTGCATCATTCACCTTTATCAGAATGAAATTAGCATCTGTTGGGTATATATGTTGAATTAAAGGTAATAATTCAAAGGCTTTAATAAGATGATCACGTTGTTCTAAAATAACAGTAAGACGTTCTTTAAACTTATACGGTTTTGAAAGAGCCTTTAAAGCTTCTTCCTGATTAAATTTGCTGACATTGTAAGGTGGTTTAGTCTTATCCATCAGCTTAATAATATCCGTGCTTGCATAAGCAATTCCTACCCTTGCACTTGCTAAAGCCCATGCTTTGCTGAATGTTTGCATTATGATAAGATTGGGGAATTCAGATAGTCTGTTAATATACCCTTGTTTGTCACTGAAATCAATATATGCCTCATCTAAAACGATAATACCATTAAATTCATTCAGTAATTTCTCTACATCTTTCAAACTATTACCTGTAGGGTTGTTGGGAGAACATAAAAAAAGACATTTAGCATTCTGTGAGAGTATCTCATCAATATTCAATTCAAAATCGCTGTCAAGTGGTATTTTGATTATATTTACGTTATTTATATTAGCAGACACTTCGTACATCCCGTAGGTTGGCGGACAAATAATTACACTATCTTTTTGAGGTTCGCAGAAAATGCGATAAACAAGATCAATAATCTCATCACTTCCGTTTCCGATACAAATATTATCAACAGGAACCCTTTTAATTTCTGAAAGAGCCTTTTTTAAAGTACGTTGATGAGGGTCAGGATATCGGTTTTTATTCCCGAAAGGGTTCTCGTTGGCATCCAGGAAAATACCTTCATCACCCCAAAATTCATCACGTGCACTTGAGTAAGGTTTTAACTCCCAAATATTGGGGCGTACCATTGATTGTAAATCAAATTTCCTCATTATTATCTTCAATGTTTTGAATACGTTTTCCAGAAACTGCACCCTGTCGTAGAGTCATAGCATTTTTATGTGCATATAGCTTCTCTGCTTCTGCCATGATTTCTACTGCATTTCCTATACTGATGATTCCATCTTCGCTTAGCTGCTGAAATGTTATTTTTTTTATAAAACTGTCAAGTGATACGCCGCTGAAAGATTTAGCAAAACCACTGGTTGGAAGTGTATGGTTTGTTCCGCTTGCATAATCGCCAGCGCTTTCACAGCTCCAGTTTCCAAGAAAAACAGAACCAGCATTTATTACATCACGACTAACAAGACCCGGGTTTTCAACTGCCAGAATAAGATGTTCAGGGGCATACATATTACTGAAGGCAATACATTCGTCAATGTCCTTGAACAGGATTGCTTTGCTGTTCTTAAGTGCTTGTGCTGCAATTTCCTGTCTGGGTAAAGTGGCCAATTGGTTATCTATCTCCTTATTTACATCCTTAATTATTTTTTTATTGCAGGATAGAAGTATGACTTGACTATCCGGACCATGCTCAGCCTGAGAAAGCAGATCTGCAGCAACGAATGATGGGTTGCAAGTTTGATCTGCAACTACAAGTACTTCACTTGGACCTGCCGGCATATCAATTGCTACGCCATAATATTGAGCAGAACGTTTTGCAGCCATAACATATTGGTTGCCCGGACCGAAAATTTTATCAACCTTAGGAACTGATTCTGTACCAAATGTCATGGCACCTATTGCCTGAATTCCTCCTAAAGCAAATACTTTTGTTACTCCCGAAAGCTTTGCTGAATAAAGTATAGCAGGGTCAATATTACCATCCTTGTCAGGTGGGGTACAAAGAACTATTTCACTACATCCGGCAATCATTGCAGGTATTGAAAGCATTAAAACAGTAGAAAAGAGTGGGGCAGAACCACCGGGAATATATATGCCAATGCGTTCAATAGGTCGGGATTCTCGCCAGCAAACTACTCCAGGTGCTGTTTCCACTTTGACAACTTCCTCTATCTGTGATCTGTGAAATGTCTCAATATTTTTCCCTGCCAATTCAATTGACTTTTTTAAACGTTCTGATACTAAATCAGATGATTTGTCTATAGTTTCACTACTAACAACAAACGATTCCTGATCAGGGAAGTCAAATTTTCTACTATACATAAGTGCAGCTTTGTCACCTTTCTTGTGTATATCATAGAATATTTTTTCAACCGATTTCATAAGCTTCTGCTGCTTAATAAGAGGTCTTTCTGTCAATTTTCCCCATTTTGAAAGGGATGGATTTGAAATAGTTTTCATTTTAAATAATATGAAATGTGATCTTTTCTATAATATCATTTTTTCAATAGGAACTACAAGTATTCCCTCCGCTCCATGGCGCTTTAGTTCATCTATAATTTCCCAAAAATCATCGTCATCAATAACAGAATGGACACTGCTCCATCCCTTATCTGCCAAAGGTAAAATACTTGGAGAACGCATACCCGGTAAAATTTTTACAATATCAGGCAGTACTTCGTTCGGGGCATTTAGCAGAACATACTTTTTGCCTCTGCCGTTTTTATAAGCTTTAATACGGAACAATATTTCGTCAAGGAGTTTGCTTTTAGCAGGAGACAGATTTTTGTTACTAATAAGTACTGCCTGGCTTTTAATGACGGTTTCTACTTCTTTTAATCCATTCATTATAAGTGTACTTCCGGTACTTACAATATCAAAAATACCATCCGCAAGTCCTATACCGGTGGCAATTTCAACACTTCCACCCAGAGCTTCAATATCTACTTTAATCCCTTTAGCACTGAAGAATTTATCAAGGATTTTAGGATAACTTGTAGCTACCCTTTTTCCGTTAAAATAGTCAATACTGTTATATACATCATCTTTGGGTATTGCTAGTGATAAACGACAGTTGCCAAAACCGAGCTGTTCTACAATCTTTACATCCTTATCCTTTTCCCAAACTTCGTTTTCGCCCAAGATTCCAATATCTGCTACACCTTGCTCAACATATTGAGGAATATCATCATCTCTAAGAAAAAGAACTTCCATTGGAAAGTTTGTAGCATCGGTTTTCAATTTTCTATTTCCGTTAGAAATCTTTATTCCACACTCTTTTAGCAGGTCAATAGAATTTTCACTGAGTCTGCCACTTTTCTGTATTGCTATTTTAATCTTTTCCACTTCTTTTTATTTTTTAGTTCTGCTTTATTTAATATTTAACAAAAAACCCGCCTGAATTGATTCAGACGGGTGTATAAATATTTTCAAGAAGGTTTGTGCATATCTATCTCATCTCGCCTGAATGCAAGTTTGAAAATGATGATGATGAAACCCTTTTACTTTCATTTTGATGTTTTATTGACGCAAAGTTAATGTAATTATTTTATTAAGTGTATAAAAAGAGAATATTTTTCTTGAATTACTTATTTCATCATATTTTCAAACATCCTAAATTTCATCAAAAACTATAGAAAAACGAAGTTGACTAACTGAGCTTGACGTTTTTTTATGTAAGTTTGCAACCGATGAAACAAAAGCTGTTAATATCTGTTTTTATATGGACCTTTTGTATAGCAATTCTATACTCGCAAGCCCGTATAATTATGCCTGATACTCTTAATAATCAGGTACCGAAAGATTCATTAACGCTTACTTCGGATACACAGCTGCCAGCCAATCAAACTTCACGTCTGGATCACTTGATTAATGATCACGGTGCTGAAGCTGACTCACTCCAAAGATTGGCGCAAATGACATTTTGGACCTTAGATACCCGAACAGGTGATCGTATGCCTGCCCTTTCTGATACAATTCTTCACAATTACCAACATACTACGCTTCCTGATGGTAGATCTGTTGCAATAGGTTTTTTGGGTCCACTGGGTTCACCTTCTTTTTCAAAAATATTTTCTGACAGACCTGAAACAGAACAGTTTGTATTTAATAATCCATATCTTTCTTATTTAAAAAAACCGGAAGAACTTTTGTTTGTAAATACACGTGTACCTTATTCTAGGCTTGATTACCAAAGAAGTGGGAATAAACAGACAAGAGAAGAAAGATTCGGTGCAAGACTGACATCTAATTTTGGCAGAGGATTGAATATAGGTCTTGACGTGGATTTATTAAACGCAAAAGGATTTTATAATGCTCAGTCTGTTAAGCATAATAATTTTTCATTGTTTGGGAATTATCTGTCTGACAGATTTGAAGGACATGCATTTATGAATCTGGGCAAGATCAGTAATTTTGAAAACGGTGGAATAACAAATGAGACATTTATCACTGATCCGGAATCAATTCAACAGAGTTTCACAACCAGAGATATACCGATAAAATTTAAAGATACGTGGAATACAGTAGGTAATAACCGTTTTTTTATTTCTGGTAGATATAACCTTGGTTACAAAGATATTCCCAAAGACACTTTGACACTTGGAACCGGAGAGTTTATACCTGTAGCAAGTCTGGGATTTTCATCACAATACACGCAGCAATTTCGTCGTTTTTTATCACATGATACAGCTTTTGTAAATGTTGACGGAGTTCAGATGCAAAATATTGACCGCTTTTATGCCAACAGATATTATAACGAAGCAGTTGATGATAGCATTCATTACGCTTCATTTAAAAATACAGTTTCACTTGGTTTGCGTGAGGGATTTAAAGAGTGGGTAAAGTTCGGACTGACAGTTTTTTTGGAATATGATCTGAGGAATTATTCGATGAGAGATACTTTGGGTATAGACAGAACTCAACACCGGGAAAATGCTGTCACAATAGGAGGTACACTTAACAAGCGTCAGGGAGAAAATCTTCTTTTTAATATTGGGGCTGATTTAGGTGTACTTGGTGTAAACCTTGGTGAATTCAGGGCAATGGGGGATGTTGAGACCGGTTTTGATATAGCCGGAAGACGTGTTAGTTTGTCTGCAGATGCTTATATTAAAAATCTAAGACCCAAATATTTACAAAATAATTATTATTCAAAGTATTTTAAATGGAATAATGATTTTGGTGATATTCGAAGAGTTTACTTAGCAGGTAAACTGTATATTCCTTTTACAAATACAACATTGAGTGCAGGAGTAGAAAATCTACAAAACTGGATTTATTTTGATCAGAGTAAAAATATTGCACAAGAAAGTGCAAATATTCAAGTACTGACTGCACGAATAATTCAGAATATCAGTCTTGGTATTTTCAATTGGGATAACCAGGTTATTTATCAGACTTCAAGTAATCAAGAGGTTATTCCTTTGCCAACTTTAAGCTTTTACTCAAATATGTACCTTAAAACTAAAATTGTTAATGAGCTTACGTTTCAGTTTGGCATTGATGCCCATTATCATACTAAATACTATGTACAAGGTTACGAACCGGCATTACTGCAATTTTATAATCAACGAGAAAAAGAGATAGGCAATTATCCTATTTCAACTGTATATATGAATATGCATCTTAAACAAACAAGGTTCTTTGTGATGTTGTATAATGTTGCATCAAGAGTTATTAATCCTCAGGAGTACTTCTCATTGCCGGATTATCCTGTAAACCCTTTTATTTTCAAAATGGGACTTTCCGTTAACCTTCACAATTAATTTATAATTGAAATTGAGTAATTCAGTATTCATACATCTTAGAAAATATTTCTTATTTTATCTATTATCACTGTTGTTCATTATTATAGCAGTGATTATAATCGCTTATATTAAGATGCCTGATAAAGAATTAATAGCGAGGGATTACAATGAGATAATTGATTCGGGCGTGTTGAATGTGGTTACAGATTATAACTCAATAGGTTACTTTGTTTCAGGTGATTCTGTAGCGGGCTTTCAGTATGAAATACTGAAAGCTTTAGAAGATGATTTGAATGTGAAAGTTAATCTTTTTCTTGAAAACAGTTTGGACGACAATTTAAAAGGGTTGCAGTCACAAAAATATGACTTGATAGCCCGTAATATTGCAGTTAATTCAGAGCTAAGAGAATTGTATTATTTTACTGAACCGCTCACTCTAAACAAACTTATATTAGTACAGCGTAAAGCAGAATATAATAACAATACTGAACCTGTCAGACAACATCTTGATCTCGCGAAAAAAAGTATTTATGTTCCTGAAGATTCTCCATCAATTTTGAGACTCACTAATCTTTCTCATGAGATAGGAGATACCATTTTTATTATTAAAGACTCAACTTATGGGTCGGAGCAGCTTGTAATGATGGTTGCATCAGGTAATATTGATTATACTGTATGTGATGAGAAAACTGCATTAAGGCTTTCTGAAACATTACCTGAAATTGATATAGAGACTGATATTAGTTTCACTCAAATTGAATCATGGGTTCTGAGAAAGGATTCACCTATTTTACTGGACAGTCTCAACAACTGGCTTGATAGAATTAAAGATAGTAAACGTTTTAAAGAAATTTACAACAGATACTATTAAGTATGAAAAAGCTGCCCAATTAGAGCAGCTTTTATACCTGTAAGTAGTTATTCAATAATAATATCCGAATTAACGCCTTCTACCTGAGAAACGTGGACCTCTACGATTATCTTCCCTATATTTTCTTTGAAAATCACTACGGTTTTCTTTCCATTGATCCATCTTTTCCTTACCAATTATTTTCTCCAGTTCATTAAGGTTTTCTGAAACCTCTTTCTCACGTAGTTGTTGCATTTCAGCACGTTGAGCTTCACGCTCCTTTCTTAAACTCTCTCTCTTTGCTCTTTGCTCTTCAATCTGAGCAACCCTTTCCTTTTCATTTTTTTCAAATAATGCCGCTACTTGTGCTTTTTGTGCATCAGTGAGTTTTAATTGATCAGCCATAATTTCGGCACGTTTCTCAGGAGTCATTCTGTTTTCAAAACGTGGACCTCTGTAATTCCTGGTCGTGTCAGTGTTATTTTGAGCTGAAATTGCACTGCTAACTAAGAAAATTCCCACGAATAGCATTAATGTTACTTTTTTCATATTACATATTTTTTAAAAGTGAGTAAATAAATAATTCGATGATTTGACGTTCAAAGATATGTAAACGTTTAATCATTTGAAACCGATTTAACTTGAATTGACGTGTTTAAGTTGCAAATAATCAAATGTTTATAGATGAGGGTGTCTTGTTTATGGAGTGAAAAGACATTTTCGTCGATAAATAAACACGATTGGTCTATTCTAATAAAATTCAAGTTAATTAACAGATTTCCTGGAAAAAATTATATCTTTGTTTAGCTGACGCTCTTTTATTATGTAAAATATCTAGGAAAAGTGGATAAGAAATTCAAAGCAGATAACGGATTGGGGAATTTATTCTGGGGAGCTCTTGCCCTGGTATTATTAATAATAATTGTTTATAAATTTTATGATTGGTCAAATATATGGTCAAACATTCTTTATTTTGTTTTCACTATACTGTTTATAATGTCCACAACTATTAAGGAGTACGTAATAACAGAGCTAAACTTCCTTGAGATTCATTTTTTGTTTAAGCTTTTCTCAAAAAACAAACGAATACCGGTTGGCGATATTTTAGGTATCAAAAAACAGAAAAAAAACCAGTTACGTTTAGATTTAGTTAGGGGTTTTGAGGTTTTAAGGGTTAAGCAATCAGATATTGACGCATTAATTGCCGAGCTTACAGAACGTAACCCCAGGATAAAAGTTGTCAGGGAGGTTGATTAAATTATTCTAAAATATTTCTTCTCTTGGGTATTTCTCCTCAATTTTACTAAACTGAAACGATAATAACGTTCCAATTATGAACAGTATCAGGCAGAATAGCAGTGAGCTGCTAAAACTTAAACCTGTAATAGTTAATTGCTCTGATGTAAAAGCAGGAAAAACTACTGTAGGAAATATTGCAAGCGATGAACCTACTACCATTCCCAGTATAAAATGATACATTCCTGAGTAATACTTTCTGAAAAGCCATGCAGCTACCTTTGCGAATAATAGAACACAAATAACAAATCCAATAATCAATGGAATTATGACTAAGAAGTCAAATTCTTTTATTCCTGTCGCCATCTTATCATACAATCCAAAATAAATAAGAAAGTTGGAAGGACTCATACCCGGGATAATTAATCCTAGACCCATTAGAAGCCCAGAGCCAAGCCAAACCATTATATTTGGAGACACTTCAGTCAGTTGTCGGCCACCTATTAGCATTAAAGAGAATATTGCCAATGTTGAGACTAACAGAATAATTTTATCAGATGATTTTCTTCCCTGTTTGCCTGCTGTCTTATAAAGTGAAGGGAAAGTCCCCGCTACGAATCCGACAAAAAGACAAACGAATTGAGCAGCATATTTTCCGAATGCTTTTTCTACTACTATTGCAAAAAGGACTATACCTATGGCAGCACCAATTGCAACTGGCAGGAAAAACATAATATTTTTTACAAATTTATGTTTAAGATTAGCCAAAAATCTGATAAGAGGATCGTATATACCGAAAATAACTGCTAAAACACCACCTGAAAGTCCCGGAAGTATAAATCCAATACCCACAAGTGCACCTTTTAATAGTCGTATAAACCAGTCAGCAATTGGATTTATTTGTTTTACTCCTTGAGTATCCTTAGATTTCAGCTCTGGGGTCTCTTCAATATTTTGCTCAATCATTACCTTATTTTTATTTTGATAGAGTTAAAGTTTAATTAGAAAAACGTGTGTATTATATTTTTTTTATTATCTCTTGCCAAACAGTCCTCCCAATAATCCACGTGTAATTGTTTTGCCAATTTGATAGCTTATCTGGCGCGAAGTACTTTTACCCACTTGTTCTAGGAGATCACCTAAAATACCCTGTTCTTCTTTTCTTTTTCTTGCCTCTGCCCTTTTAACTCTTTCAGCTTCTCTGGCAGCTTTCTCTTCTTCTTTCTGTATCCGGATACGTTCCTTTTCTTCGGCAGCCATACGTCTTTCTTCAGCCAGAAGATCTTGTTTTTGGGATAGTATTTCATAAGCAGATTCTCTGTCAATCAGCTGTTCATATACACCGTAAATAAGAGAGCTTCTGATAATCTGATCTCTTTCGCCTGCAGTTATTGGTCCAATTTGTCCCTGCGGAGGCAGTATATTGGCTCTTTCCACCATTTGAGGAGCACCTTTCTCATCCAGGAAAGAAACAAGTGCTTCGCCAGTATTTAGTTGTGTGATAGCCTCTTCAGTATCAAACTTGGGATTTGGTCGAAAGGTGTTTGCAGCCACTTTGACAGCTTTCTGATCATTTGGTGTATAAGCTCTTAATGCGTGTTGAACCCGGTTGCCAAGTTGACCTAAAATAGTTTGTGGTATATCTGCAGGATTTTGAGTACAAAAATACACACCAACTCCTTTTGATCGTATCAATCTTACAATTTGCTCTACTTTCTCCAGAAGCGAATTTGGCATATCGTTAAACAGAAGGTGTGCTTCATCAAAAAAGAAAACAAGCTTTGGCTTTTCAAGATCACCCACTTCGGGAAGTGTTTCGTATAAATCGTCAAGTAACCACAAAAGAAAAGTGGTATATACTCTTGGAGAGTACATAAGTTTATCAGCAGCAAGAATGTTAATTACACCTTTACCTTGTTCTGTTTGTATAAAGTCGGTTATCTCCAGGTCAGGCTCCCCGAAAAACTTATCGGCTCCTTCACTTTCAAGTCTCATTAATCCTCGTTGTATTGCACCAATACTTGCCGGAGATATATTGCCATATTTAGTTGTAAAATCCTTACGATTATCACCTATGAACTGCAGCATTTTTTGCAGATCCTTTAGATCCAAAATAAGAAGATTGTTGTCATCAGCAATTCTGAAAGCCATTGTGAGTATAGCACCCTGTGTTTCATTTAGTCCCAACAACCTCTCAAGCAAAAGAGGGCCCATTGAAGTTACAGTTGTTCTTACGGGATGTCCTTGTTCTCCAAATACATCCCAGAAACGTACCGGAAAAGGTTTATATTCAAATCCTTTGTCTTTAAGATTATAACCATCAACTCTTTTATTAACACTTTCTTTGTTACCTCCGATTTTTGCTACTCCTGAAAGATCTCCTTTCATATCAGCAGCAAAAACAGGCACTCCCATCTCGCTAAATGTCTCAGATAAAGTTTGCAAAGTAACTGTTTTGCCTGTTCCGGTAGCTCCTGTTATTAGTCCATGACGGTTTGCCATTTTTGGTATCAGACAAACTTCGGCTTCATCATTAATGGCTATAAATGCTCGCTTGCTGTTGTCAAACATACTTAAAAGAATTTAGGTTTGTTAATTGAACAAAGTTAATTAATTATTTAATACTTCAATCGAGTTTTCTGAGCTATATCTATACTTTTGTTTTACAAAATTAAAGTTTATCTTTACGATATATAATCTTTTTTTATGTTCAGTATAAAAATTTACGATTATAAAGTGCTTTAAAAATTTACCATTAATAATTATGAAACGATTAATTATACTACTACATTTAATAAATATTACGACTCTCACCATTTTATCACAAACAGAGTCTACTCATTATCTCCTGCCTGATTTTGCAGATGGAACAGTTATTATGAAAAATGGAACAAAAAATCAGGCACTTCTTAATTACAATATGGTTACAGAGGAGATGGTTTTCTATCAAGGTGAGCAGATTTTAGCTTTAGCTGATCCTACACTAATCAATTTGGATACAGTTGTAATTGGTGACAGGAAATTTATTCTTAACGATAAAAACAAATTTGTAGAATTAATCCACAATAACGTATATAAACTATATGTTGAGCATAATTGCAGGGTATTACCTCCCGGTAAACCTGCAGGTTATGGAGGTACATCGCAGACATCATCTGTTGACACTTATTCCAGCATACAAAGTGGTGGAATGTGGTATAAATTAGAGGTACCGGATAATTTCGAGATTAAACCATTTAAAACTTACTGGATAGATGATGGTTCGGGGTCAAAAGAGATAAGGTCGATGCGACAATTGAGACGATTTTTTAGTAAAAATAGAGAATCGTACAACAGTTACATGAAAGACAATAAAGTTGAATTTGATGATTACGAGTCTGTTAAAGGGCTTGTGGATTTTATAGAAATGAATTCAAATTGAAGTCATAGGTTATATAGAAAATGTTTTTGAAACAGTCATGATATAATCTCTTAAAAATTAATGCATATTGAAAAGGAAACAGCAATAAGAAAACCAGAAATGGAAGTAAGTTTTAAATAGGGGTCAAGATCTGACCCTTCTTTATTTTGTATTTGAATTAGAATTTTAAACAGCAAAATAAAGAAAAGTAAATAAATATATCGGTACCAACTAGTTAGTTCATACATATAATTATAAGTCAGAAAACACAAAAAAGAGGCGAAAGTTAAAAAAGTATGATACATTTTTGATTTAGACAAACCGAGTCTTACTGCAACTGTTATTTTTCCCGACGACCTGTCATTATCTATATCACGCATGTTATTTATATTAAGTATCATCGTACTGATAATTCCGAGACCAATTGCAGGCATAACAGGTCTGAAATCCACAATATGCGTTATAAGAAAATATGTACCAATTACAGGTACAGGACCAAAAAACACAAATGCAAAAAAATCACCCCATCCCTTATATCCGTATGCTTTTTCTCCAATTGTATATAAAAGTGCAGCTAAGATGCATAATGCACCTAAACCAAGAAGAATAATCGCGTAAGATCTGTTGATATATTGATAAGCACTACCAATTAGTATAATTCCAGATATTGAACAAATTATTACAAAAATTGCAATAGCATTTTTCATCTCACTCACAGAGACTACACCTCCTTGTAAAGATCGTGTAGGACCTTGTCTTTTTCCGGTTGTATCCGTACCTTTAAAATAGTCACCAAGATCATTAGCAAGATTTGCAAGAATCTGCATTGAAATAGCGAGCAAAAGTGCAATCAGGAAAACAACAATATTAAATTTTCCTTCATGCAGTGCCAGTCCATTTCCCAAAATAACGGTTGCAACTGCCAGAAAAAGTGTCCTAAGTCGAAAGGCAGAAATCCAGTGTTTAATAGTAGCCATGAGCCAACTATTAAATTAGTAGGCTCTTGCAAAAATAACCCTTTGCTTTGAGGGTTTACCGGTAACTATGCATTTACCTGGTGTCTTATCTCCTTCTAAAGGTATACAGCGGATTGTCGCCTTCGTTTCGTTTTTTATTAATTCTTCAGTTTCAGCTGTACCATCCCAGTGACATAAGAGAAATCCTCCTTTTTCAATCTCTTTCTTAAAATCATCGTAAGAGTTTACTTCACGGGTTTGTGATGCACGGAAATCCAGAGCTTTTTTATATATATTTTCCTGTATTTCGTCAAGTAGCTTTTTGATATGATCTTCAATACCATCACAAGATAATGTTTCTTTGGTTAATGTATCCCGTCGAGCTACTTCAATTGTATTATTTTCCAGATCACGAGCACCTATAGCCAATCTTACAGGAACTCCCTTAAGTTCGTATTCAGAGAATTTCCAGCCCGGTTTTTTATTGTCTGCATTATCATATTTTACACTTATCCCAAGTGCTTTTAATTTCTGTACGATGCCTGCAACCTTTTCATTAACAAGTTGTAATTGTTCAGCATTCCTGTAAATAGGAACTATTACCACCTGATATGGGGCAAGTTTAGGAGGCAATACAAGTCCGTTATCATCTGAATGTGACATTATAAGTGCTCCAATTAATCGGGTTGATACTCCCCATGAAGTGGCCCAAACATATTCTAGCTTTCCTGTTTGATCTGCAAACTGAACATCAAATGCCTTAGCAAAGTTCTGTCCCAAAAAGTGTGATGTACCCGACTGAAGTGCTTTGCCATCTTGCATCAAAGCTTCAATTGTGTAAGTATCTATTGCACCTGCAAATCTTTCAGATTCAGATTTAAAGCCTTTTATAACAGGCATTGCCATATATTTCTCTGCAAATTCAGAATAAATATTGATCATCCGTTCTGTCTCTTCAATAGCCTCTTCACTCGTGGAATGAGCTGTATGACCTTCTTGCCATAGAAATTCGGTGGTTCTCAAAAAAAGTCTGGTTCTCATTTCCCAACGAACAACATTAGCCCATTGATTAATAAGTAAAGGAAGATCGCGATAGGATTGTATCCAGTTTTTAAAGGTACTCCATATAATTGTTTCAGATGTGGGTCTTACCACTAGTTCTTCTTCAAGCTTAGCTTCAGGATCTACGATTACACCACTTCCATTAGGATCATTTTTCAAACGGTAATGAGTCACTACTGCACACTCTTTAGCAAAACCTTCCACATGGTCGGCTTCCCTGCTAAGATAAGATTTGGGTATAAAAAGAGGGAAATATGCATTCAAATGTCCTGTTTCTTTAAACATATCATCCAGCTGGCGTTGCATCTTTTCCCAAATTGCAAAACCATAAGGTTTTATTACCATACATCCGCGTACAGCAGAATTTTCTGCTAAATCAGCTTTTATAACTAAATCCTGGTACCACTGTGAAAAATCTTTGCTTCTGGGAGTAAGCTCCTTCAATTCTTTTGCCATTACTCTTAATACTATTTGAAATTGTGGGTGCAAAGATAACACCAATTTTTGAAAAACCCCTTTTTTAGTGTATCGTTTAGAGGTTATAACATCTATTTTTGATTTCGATATTACACAACCTTAACTGCCGTTTCTTTCACTGTTTACTTACATTGCCTCTAAAATGAGAGAAATAGATTCCAGGAATTCCAATAATTGCAAATATTACAAATACCCATCGCATAGCTGTCAGGAATAGTTGATCTGAAACAGCCTCAACAGATTGATTCCCAAAATTAAAAGAGATAAGCAGTGTGATTGTACTCATACTAATAATCTGACCAAACACCCTCATAGATGCTGCTAGTCCGGATGCCTGACCATACTGTTTGCGATCTACAGAGCTCATAATAGTATTCATATTAGGTGATGAGAATAACGCGAAACCCAAGCCAACCCAAATCAGGATTGTAATAATTATCCATATCGGGGTGTTTGAACTCAGAAAAGTTAACATACCCAGTCCAGTTGTACACATTGCCATTCCTGTGGTAGCTAAGTATCGTGGCTGTATCTTGTCGGACGCTCTGCCTACAATAGGTGAAAATATTGCCATCATGATAGGCTGTGCAATGATTACTGCTCCGGCATGCCTGGGCGAGAGATCTAATATTTTCTGCAGATAAAGACTTAGAAAAAAACTGATTGCAAATGTTGATGTATAGTTTATAAGAGCTGCCATATTTGAGTAAGTAAACAGCCTGTTGCTAGTATACAAATTAGTGTCAAGTAAAGGATATCTGACCTTACTTTCAATTTTCCAAAATATCAGTAAAAGTATTAGCGACAGTGCCATTAGTACCCAGCCATTTGTTGAAGGAATTTGAGAAGATCCATAAACCAGGGTGATCAAACCTGCCATAAACAGTATTGTCCCAAAAGGATCTCCTTTTTTTGATTCCCTTTTAATTTTTCTGTTACTTTTAAGAAAAATCAGTGAAACTATAAGAGTAATTATTCCAAGTATTGTTGCGATACTAAAAAGTATGCGCCATCCAAACTGTTCTGTTATAACACCTCCTATTGCCGGTCCCAGTGCCAGTCCTATATATACTGATGAAACTGAAATTCCCAAGACCTGACCACGCTTATTGGGAGGAAAGGATGAAACAAGAATTGCTTGTCCTGTAGTTCCTGTGAAAGCAGCTCCTGCTCCTTGAATAAAGCGTGCAGCTAATAGCCAATGCCCGTTGGGAGCAACATAGCAAAGAACTGATGCTATTATGAATAATATAAGTCCAAACTTAAAAAGTTTCCTGTTGTCAGTTCTGTCACCCCAACTTCCTGCAGGAATCATAAACATGGCCATTCCAAGTATAAAAGAGGTGATTATCCAGCTTAACTCAATGGCTGTCAGTGATAAATCATGCTCTATTGTAGGGAGTGCTATGTTTACCGCCGACACAAGAAACGTACCCATAAAAGAGGTAATAGCTACTACCGATAGTATTGATAGACCTTCTCTTTTACTAAACTGATTAGTATTTATCATAAGTAATTATAAGATTTCAGCTTAAAGGCTAGTTTATTATAATTAATAAGTTTGTCTAATATGTTTAATTGTAACCGGAGTTTTATCACTGCTTTTGAGATCCGGAGAAGTTATAATTATTGTCTTTTTCTCACCTGGCAATAAATCAATGAAATTATCGCTGAACTTTGCACCTAAAACAGGAATCTCCAGAAAAACATCCTTAGCAAGTTTCTTGCTGGAGAGTGTTACAATACATTCACCATCTTTATAAGAAATCCTACTTTCGACGTTTGTTTCAGGCAGTTCAAGCTTGTTGGGCCAGAAGAAAAAATAATCTTTGGTTGATATTATATTTCCGTCATTGTCACTTAGAAAAGAACGAATCATTGTGTGTGATTTTTCCTTCTCACTTACCATATCAGAGATATTGATAGTTTTCACAATTTTGCTGTTATTAGCTTTAGCTATTACCTTTTCCTTAAGCTCATTCTTAATGCCGTCTGAGAAATCAACAACCTGAACAGTAAGCAACAGGTCGTCATGATCATTGAGATAATCCGACATAGTATAAAAGTTCAGTTTGCCATCTCTGTTTTCTATTCCCAGTGCAAGAGGTGCGAAAACATCTCTCATACGGTAATGCTGAGCTTTCCAGTTATTGTAATAATCGATACTTGACCATGAAACCACAGGCCAGCTGTCATTTATTTGCCAGTAAAGTGCACCCATGCAATAAGGTCTTCCTCGTCGCATTGCCTCAACGGATTCTTCCATCCCATTGCCTTGCATTACCAAGCCAAGGTAAACAAAATCCTCAAAGTTGCCGGGTTCATGATAATACATATCCATATACTTCTTTATAAGAGAGTTTCCGGTAGATGCTTTCTGATGAACTTTCATCACCTCACTTTCAAGAAACCACTGATCAGGTTCAGCAAAGGTCTTGATGGTTTTCATTTCAGGAAATGACTGAAAACCAAACTCACTTGCAAATCTGGGTAAGCGGTCTGCCATAGCCTCAAAAGGTAATTCACCGTACCAAAGTCCCCAATCATGAACATCTCCAATATTAAAAAGTTCAGGTCTTCCCCAATTGGCAACATCGGGAGAACCGTGTGTATAATCACGTGTACCATCATATTCTTTTACAAGAGAAGGTAGTAGCTCTCGGAATGTTTTATCATATCCTACTAACCAATCATCCATAACTTCCTTAGGTACGGTTTTATCCCAACCCCAGTATTTAAGACCTTCCAAAACTTCATTGTTACCGCACCAGTATGCGAGTGAAGGGTGATTGCGAAGTCTTTTTATATTATAAATAGCCTCACTTCTTACATTTGCAAGAAAATTATCATCGGAAGGGTAGGCAGTACAACCGAAAATAAAATCTTGCCACACAAGTATTCCTCTTTCATCTGCTTGTCGGTAAAATTCTTCATCTTCATATATACCTCCCCCCCAGACACGTATCAGATTCATATTAGCACCCGAAATATTATCAAAAAGCCTTTCGTAAAATGCTGAATCCTGCTGTGTTGTGAGAATCTCTCCCGGAATATAATTTGTGCCTTTAGCGAAAATAGGAATACCATTCACTTCAAAATAAAAAGATTTTCCATGCTCATCTTCTTCAGAAATATGGCGAACAGATCTAAGACCGGTTTTTACTTCTTTAGTATCCACAACCTTTTCATTAATTGTAAGCATAGCATAAAAGTCATACAAATGTTGTTCACCCCAATTAACAGGCATCCACAAATATGGGTTTTCAATATTTTGTGGCAGGGAAATTATGTTTTTTCCCTTTTTCAACATGATCTGTTTTTCTGAAGATTCTATTTTTTTCCCTTTACCCTTAAGTGTATAACCCACAGATATAGTTGCAGGCGTATCCACAAGAGAATAAACCTCTATTTGATTATCAATCTCAGCAACCTCCTTAGTTATATTATTTTGTTTCACATAATAATCCTCAATGCGGGCATCATTATAAAATTTGATAGATACGGGTTTCCAAATACCCATCTGTACAATTCTAATACCCCAGTCCCAACCAAAATGATAGGGCGCTTTGCGGTTATAAACACTGAGTTTTTCTTCTCTGTGGTCATTGCCGGCCGGATATTCATAGCCAAACGTTTCACGTGCAGGCATCATACGCTGAATTGGTGAGTAAAACCTAATGTATAGCTTATTTTCACCTTCACGAAGCAAATCCTTTACCGGTATTTTATGCCCAACAAACATGTTTTCTGTTCGTAATATTCTTGATCCATTTAAAAATATATCTGCATGGGTATCAAGCCCCTCAAAGAAAATTTCAGCACCATTATATTGCAACTGCTCTGCAGTAACCATAAATGTTTTTCTGAAATCCCAATCTTTATCCTCAACCCATTGTATCAACTTTTCGTTTGTACCGTAATACGGGTCAGGGAGTACACCATGACGTATTAAGTCACGTTGAACAGACCCCGGCACTTCTGCATCATACCACAAACTTGTTGATTCAGAGTCTTTAGACTGATCCGGATTATTTGCCTGTGCAAATTGCCATCCATCATTCAACTGTAACACTTCACTCTGTTGTGACATTAAGAATGAAGGTGTAAACAGTAACAGAAGAAGAATTATTTTACGCATTCCCATTTATTTTTAAAAGTTCTTATATTATTAGTAATCAATTTTATTCAATATTTTTTTGGTACTTTATTTTATGACAAATACTTCTACTTAAACTATACATTGCCCATACATTGCTCTTACATTGCCCTTACATAGTCCTTATCATCTTCGGTTAAAACCGAGATTGTACTGAAGCAGCTATGAATAAATTTCGAAGAGGCTTTGGGCTATATAGGTACAATGTATGTACATGTTGTGAGCAATAACATATCTAAAATCATATTAATAAGCACTTTTTTAATTATTAAATTCCTAAATTTGCTTTACTGTATGTATTATGTTTTAAAGTTAATTCATTTTTAGGTTAGAAGGAATTAAGTTGATGTTATTTTTAGCAAAAGGTGTATGAACGAAAATCAGGAAAATAAAAAAGTTGAGTTTTTAGTTCATTATAAAAAGATATATTCAATTCTTCGGGATGAGTGGGATATGAATAAAACAGGAATGCTTAAACAGATTCTTAAGAATTTTATAAGCGCCTGTAACACAGATGATCAGGAGAATATCAAAAATGAGATTTGGGCTGATGTCAGAACTACTATAGTAGCTATTGATGAAATTGGTTTAAAGCATTCATCTGTATGTGCTATAATGCTTATCCATCCCGTATTAAAAGGTGTTTATTCTGTTGAGAAAGCTAAATCCGATTTCGGTGAAGAAACATCAGTAATTCTTAAAGGGCTACTGAAAGTTAGCGAGTTTAGTAATAAAAAAACCTCCGTTGAATCTGAAAACTACATTAAACTTCTTCTCTCCATTGCAGAAGATATAAGGGTAGTTTTTATAATCATTGCACAGCATCTGAGAATGATGCGGGAAGCAAAAAATGCAACCAATTCTATTAAACTGGAATTATCGGTTGAGTCTACATACTTATACGCACCACTGGCGCACAGATTAGGCTTTTATACTATAAAATCAGAACTTGAAGATCTTTCTCTGAAATATACAGACAGAGAAACCTACGATTTTATTGCAGGAAAATTAAATGAAACAAAGCGTTCGCGGGACAAATATATTCAGGAGTTTATTGAACCTGTTAATGAACGATTGGAAAAAACAGGGTTTAAGTATGACATTAAAGGGCGAACAAAATCAATCAGCTCAATTTATAACAAGCTTAAAAAGCAAAAAATAGAGTTTGAAAGCATATACGACCTTTTTGCGATACGTGTAATTTTGGATGCTCCTGTAGAACAGGAAAAAGCGCAGTGTTGGCAGGTTTATTCCATAATTACTGATATGTATCAGCCTAACCCTAAAAGGCTAAAAGATTGGTTGTCAATACCGAAAAGTAATGGCTATGAATCTCTTCACATTACAGTAATGGGACCAGAATCAAAATGGGTGGAAGTGCAGATTCGTTCCAAAAGAATGGATGAAATTGCTGAACGCGGTCTCGCTGCTCACTGGAAATATAAGGGTCTTAAGGGTGAATCAGGTCTTGATGGATGGCTGCAGTCATTAAGAGAATCACTTGATGATAAAGAAACAAACCTCACCCAGAAATTATCTGATTTCAAGCTTGATCTCTATGATGAAGAGATATTTGTCTTTACTCCTAAAGGTGATCTGTTTAAATTACCTAAAGGTGCCACTGTTTTGGATTTTGCATTTTCAATCCATTCAAAATTAGGCGCTACCTGCATGTCGGGAAAGGTGAACGGTAAAAATGTTCCAATAAAACATGTACTTAAAAGTGGCGATCAGGTAGAGATTAATACCTCATCACATCAAACACCTAAGCAGGATTGGCTTAGTAGTGTGGTTACATCTAAAGCTAAGACAAAAATACGTCAGCTGCTGAAAGAAGAGGCAAGCAAACAGGTGGATATAGCTAAAGAAACTCTTTCGCGAAGGATGAAAAACCGAAAGATTGATCTGGATGATTCCCACCTGATGCAATTAATAAAAAAGCTTAGGTATAAGACTGTTACTGATTTTTATGTTGATATTGCAAACGGGAAAAATGACATAAATTGGGTAATAGACAAATATCTTGAGATAGAAAGCAAAGGTAGTGAGAGCAGGGATACTCATACAACAGTCAGTGCTGAGGAGTTTACATTAAAACCTCATGAAATAGTTCAAACGAGCGGAGATGAGCTGATTATTGATCAAAACCTTACAGGGATTGATTATAAATTGGCAAAGTGCTGTAATCCAATTTATGGAGATGAAATATTTGGATTCGTGTCCTCTCAGGGAATAAAAATTCACAGGGTGAGCTGCCCTAATGCTCATGATCTTTTTTCACGTTTCGGGTACAGAGTTATAAAAGCCAGATGGTCAGGTAAAAACAGTTCCTTAAACTATACAATTATACTCAGGGTCATTGGTAATGACCAGATCAATATTGTAGCAAACCTGATGTCAATAATCTCCAAAGAAGATGGTGTTCAAATGAGATCTATTTCAATAGATTCAAACGACGGACTTTTCCAGGGGAATATTGCTGTAATGCTTGCAAATACTTCCATGCTTGAACAGTTGATAAAGAAATTAAAAGCAGTAAAGGGTGTAAAATCAATTACCAGGCTTAATTAACTATTATTGATCCACTTCATCCTGAACATCAGGTTCATCGGGTAATGTAGTTACATGTGTAGTTTCCGGTATAACAAAAGTAGTTAATAATTGCTGCACATACTCCTTCTCAAAATCCTGTGGTCTGACAATCTCTTCTCCATATTTTAAAAGATCAATGTCGATAACTACTTTGCCTTGATATTTATCTTTTGGTGTACGACCAACAGCTCTTTCTGTCTGTTTTATTTTATCAATAATTTCCTCTTGTGACATATCGGTTTCGAAGCTTGCAAGTATGTTTCGAAAAAGATATTTATATTTGTCATCATCAGGCTCTGAAAGAATCGGTTCACTAAAAATGATATCTTGAAAAATAAAAGAAAGCATACGTTTGGCTTTATCTATATTTGTTTTTGCAAACGTATTGGACCCTATGCTAAGTAAAATTGTGCTCATACTGATAAATTGAAACACAAACATACAAAAAAAAAAGGATTTAAATAGGTCGCACTTGAAAATCAATCAAATGTTTATACTAATAATCATTAATGACTACAGGCATTTATTCAATATTTCTCTTGCAACTTCACCCGTAACATTTTGGTTCTCACCAAACGCAACTCCTCGTTCATTGAAACGACGTGCTATTGTTTCAATGGTTTCCTCACCAACACCCTCCTCAGACAGTCTGGTTGTCAATCCAAGTGAGCGATAAAACTCTTCTGTCTTTTCTATAGCTTTATTTACTTTTTCATCATCCGAACCCTCTGTAATATTAAAGATCCTTTCGCCATATTGAAGCAGTTTGTCAAATTTCTGTTGTTTTAGTACCCTAAGCAAGCCAGGCATAACAATTGCCAAAGAATGCCCATGTGTTATTCCATTCAAAGCAGTTAACTCATGGCCTATTTGATGGGTTGCCCAATCCTGAGTTATTCCCATCCTTATGAAATCGTTCAAGGCGAGTGTTGCTGAGAGCATATAATCCGCCATAAGATCATAATCTTTCGGATTTTCTTTAATTTTTGGAGCAATCTCTATAACAGTTAGCAGTACACCTTCTGCCCATCTGTCCATGATTCTTGATTGACCGGGAGTTGTCATATATTGTTCTAATACATGAGTATAAGCATCTGCTAATCCACAAGCAACCTGATGTTCAGATAAAGAGTATGTTACTTCAGGATCAAGTATGGAAAAACGAGGATAATCTCCACCAAATCCATACTTTTCTTGAGTTTCCTCTCTTGTAATTACTGCTGCTCCGTTCATTTCTGATCCTGTTGCAGGCACTGTCATTATTGAAGCAAAAGGTATTTGTTTTTCTGCTACGCCACTTAAAACTATATCCCAGGCATCTATATCAGAAGCGATTCCGGCTGCAATTAGTTTAGTTCCATCTAATACAGAACCTCCTCCGACTGCCAGAATAAAATTGATGTTTTTCTGTTTTCCCAGTACAATTGCTTTTCTAAGAGTCTCAACATGAGGGTTTGCTTCAATACCCCAAAATTCGGTATAACTTCTTCCTTTAAGTGCATTTTTTACTTGGTCGTACACACCATTCTTAGTAACACTTCCACCCCCGTAAGTAATCAAAAGATTAACGTCTTGTGGTATCAGTTCAGAAATTTTTTCTATTTGCCCCTTTCCAAAAACCAGTTTTGTAGGGTTCTGAAAAATAAAGTTCTTCATATATTTATTATCGTCTAATTATTATTATCTAATTGATTTTGGCACCAGGTTAGTATAAATACTAAAACGGTTTTACGCCTTACTTGTTCGACAAGTTTGAAAAATACTTTAAATCAAATATTAAATTGGTTATTTAATTTAAACAAACATAGTAAATATTTTTGTATTTTTATAGTTACAACTAAAAGTGTCGCATTTTTGTTTAAAATAAATCATCAACTAAAAAATCAAACTTATGGGTACTGTATTTCTTACTTTGATTGTGCTGATAGTTATTGTACTACTTTATGGAGTTTCCATTTACAACAAACTTGTGAGGTTTCGCACTTTAGTTCAGGAGGCCTGGAGTGGTATTAATGTTCAATTAAAAAAGCGTCATGATCTGATCCCTAATCTGGTAGAAACTGTAAAAGGCTATGCTACTCACGAGAGGGAAACATTCGACAGTGTTACTAAAGCAAGGGCCGGAGCGATGCAGGCAAATGACGTAAAATCGCAGGAAGCTGCAGAGAATAATTTAAATGCAGCACTAATTAGGCTATTGGCAGTTGCCGAGCAATATCCCGAGCTTAAGGCAAATCAAAACTTCTTACAGCTTCAGGATCAGCTAAGTCTTATTGAATCGGATATTGAAAAATCCAGACGTTACTATAATGGAACTGTACGTGAAAATAATATCCTTGTTGATACATTTCCAAGTAACATTATTGCAGGTATGTTCAGGTTCACAAAATCTCTGTTCTTTGAACTGGAGAATGAGGCAGAAAAAGCAGTTCCTCAAGTACAATTCTGATGCGCTATATTTATATCATAGCTCTCCTGTTTTTTTCTTCAATAGCTTTAATAGCTCAGGAAGAGAAAATATACTCCTTTCATTCAGATGTTGAGGTAGAAAAATCCGGAATTATACAAGTTAGGGAGGAGATACGCATATTTTCAAAAGGAGATATTTTTAAACGGGGAATTACGAGATCTTTGCCACTGAGCAGAACAGATATACAAAATAACCGAATCCGGATGGATTACACAGTTAGCGAGGTGCTTATGAATGATAATCCTGTTAACTTCTTTACAGAAAAGGAGGGTGGGGATTTGGTTATTTATGTAGGTGAAAGAGATATATTCCTTGAGCCGGGATTCTATAATTATGAAGTTCACTATGAAACAGCCGGTCAGATTGGTTTTTTTGAAGATTATGATGAGCTGAGCTGGAACGTGAATGGTTTATCTGATAAAATGATAGATAGCGTTAGTTCGGTTGTCCGACTACCCGAAGGAGCAAGTATTATTAGTTCACACTGCTATACCGGCAGAATGGGATCTGCAGATAGTGACTGTTATTCTGAAACTAATGATGATGGATCTTTGAAAACACTAATGACCAATTTGCCGCCAAACGAGATGCTAACTGTCTCTGTGGCTTTCACAAAAGAGGTCGTTAATCAACCTGCAGGATATAAACCTAAAGTTTTTACATGGTTTGATAAAAACGGGATGGCTATTTTCAGTGCAATTTTTGTCCTGTTATTATCGGTTTATTATCGCGTTACCTGGAAAAAGTATGGAGTAGACCCTCCAAAGCCTGTAGCTTACCCCCAGTTTTCGCCTCCGGACGGTTTGTCACCTGCTGCGGTAGGAATGCTTCATAAAGGATATTTTATGGACGACCTTATTACTGCTTCAATTGTTAACCTGTCAGTTAAAGGTTACCTGACCATAGAGGAGATAATTGAGAAAAAAGGGCTGTTTGGAATGCGTAAAGACAGGGTGTTTTCTCTGACCCGTCTGAAAAGTGATTACAGTAAATTGCCTGCTGAGGAGGCAGTTGTCATGCGAAACCTTTTTTATTCTGATGATAACATTCTTCTTGATGGAAAATATAACAAGGATGTGTCCGAAATGATGCAGAATTACAGGAAGAGTCTCAACAAACAATTCAGACCTGTTATTGATGAAGGACAAAATATTAAATTTCATATTGTACCCTGGCTCGCTGTAGTACTATATGTTATTATACTGTTTTATTTTATAAACAATAACTTGATGCATTTCGTAATAAACAGAAAGGCTCTGTTTATTACTGTTCCCTTACTTGCCATCCTGTATGTAATTTATGCAATACAGATTATTCGACCCGGTGAAAGAAAGCTTCATTACAAGTCAAATATAGAAGGGTTGAAAATGTATCTCGATATTGCAGAAGAAAAACGTATGCAGTTTTTTAATCCTCCGTCGGTTACTCCGGAGAAGTTTGAGGAGCTGCTTCCTTATGCTATTGCTCTTGATATGGAAGAGGTGTGGGGAGAAAAGTTTGAGAAAACATTCCTGTCTTCTACTATACAACCTGAGGTGTATCAGCCTACTTGGTACACTGGTACTTATATAAATGCCTCAATATTTGGACATGCTCTGAGTAGTACGCTTTCTAATACAGTAAGTCATGCTGCTACTCCTCCATCATCCTCAGGTGGCGGCAACTGGAGCAGCGGATCTTTTGGTGGCGGCTTCTCGGGAATGGGTGGCGGCGGCGGAAGTGTTGGAGGATGGTGAACATACCATGCGCATGATTGTTGAATAGTAAAATCAAGTATGGATGATTCTAATCATAAATTCAGAATTGCAAGGCTTGATCGCTTCAGTTATCCGATGTTAAGAAGTAAGCTGATTGATCTGTACTTATTTTCTTTTACAACAGGTGAGTACGCACAGTATATCGATTCTCATACAGCCGAAAAAACAATTGATGTTTTATTTGAAAACGGCTTCGGCAATGTTGTATTGGATAATGATCAGCCTATTGCTTTTGCTCTTGCAACATCTTTACTCTATGACAAAGAGTTTCCATTAGCAGAAATTAAAAACATTCAGGCGGAGAATACAATTTACATTGCTGAAGTAATCGTTCACATCGATTTTAGGCGTAAAGGTTTGGCAACAGCTTTAATAGACAGCTTATTAGAAAGAATTGACAGTAATTATACAGGTGTGGTAATTCGTGTGTGGGAAAAAAATATTCCTGCAATTTCACTTTACCAAAAGCTGGGATTTGACCCAATAGCAAATATCTCACAAAATAAGATGAGTTCTCCAACCGAAGCTTTTCAAATGAAGAAAATATATTTGTACAAAACAATTAGATCTTAAATATGACTGATTTACTTACTAAAACTATTGATTTACGCTCAGGCTCAACAGATGCAAAAAGAGAAGAAATACGGAATTACTTCCTTAAAACATGGGCGATAGACGAACTACTTTATACACAACTTAAATCGGATGATATATTTTATAAACGTGGAGATCCTTTAAGACATATTATTCTGTTTTATCTTGGTCATACTGCAGCTTTTTTTATTAATAAGCTCTTTCTGGCCAAGATCATAGATCATCGAGTTAATCCTAAATTTGAATCAATATTTGCTATTGGTGTAGATGAGATGAGTTGGGATGATTTGGATAATAATCATTATGACTGGCCTCCTGTACATGAGGTACGTATATATCGTGATGAGGTGAAAAAAACAGTTCTTGAGGTAATAGATAACACTCCTATAGAACTGCCGATCGACTGGGACAGTCCATTCTGGATAATTATGATGGGTATTGAGCATGAGAGAATTCATCTGGAAACTTCTTCTGTTCTGATTCGTCAACTTCCTTTAGAGGATTTAAGATCCGGACTAATTGGTGATCGTTGTCCTATAACTGGTGATGCGCCAGATAATGAGTTGATTCCTGTTAGTGGAGCAATCATTAAATTGGGCAAACCTCTCGATTATTCGTTGTATGGGTGGGATAATGAGTATGGCAGTTATGAAGAAGAAGTTGCTGATTTTTCAGCAGCTAAATATTTGACATCCAACAGAGAGTATAATGATTTTGTTGAGGATGGAGGATATACAGATCAAAAATATTGGACAGATGAGGGATGGAAATGGAGAAACTTTAAACAGGCTGAGATGCCTCTTTTCTGGCGAAGAGGTGAAAAAGGGTATTTTCTTCGTCTTGTTGCAGAAGAGATTCCAATGCCATGGAGCTGGCCTGTAGAGGTTAATTATCTTGAGGCTAAAGCTTTTTGTAACTGGAAAAGCTTGAAGACAGGAAAGAACTTCCGTTTGCCAACAGAGGCTGAGTGGTATCGTATGCATAAAGTAGCCAAATTGCCTGAAGTAACTGAATGGGAACGGGCTCCGGGCAATATCAATCTTGAGCACTTTGCTTCACCGTGTCCTGTAAATATGTTTGAACAGGGTCCATTTTTTGATGTAATCGGTAACGTCTGGCAATGGACAGAAACACCTATAACCGGATTCCCAGGATTCAAAGTGCATCCTATGTATGATGATTTTTCAACTCCCACCTTTGATGGGAAGCACAACCTTATTAAGGGTGGTTCGTGGATATCAACAGGTAATGAGGCAACTATACACTCACGATATGCATTCAGGAGGCATTTTTATCAGCATGCCGGATTCAGGTATATTGAGTCGGATGCTCCTCTGAAAATACAGCAGGCAGATTATGAAACTGATGTAGAGGTGGCTATTTCATGCGAAGAAAACTGGGGAGATGTATATACCGACAAGCACAATCTTTCAAAGCAGCTGTCAGTGATTTTAACTGATTTATTAAAGGATAAACCAGATTCACGTATATTAGATCTGAACGCTGACACTGGTCGTCTGGCTTTCGAACTTGCAAGAAACTTTAAAGATGTTACTGCACTGGATTTCACTGCTCGTATGATACGTATTCCAATTCAGCTTCAGGAGCAGGGTTATGTTCGATATACGATGAGGGATGAGGGAGAATTGGTGTTTTATCGTGATATCGTGCTTAATGATTTCGAGCTGACCGAAGTAAAGGATAATGTACTGTTTATGCAGGCTGATGCCATGAATCTTAAAGATATTTATTCAGGTTACGATCTGATTATTGTACCTGCTCTGTTAGAGGAGTTAAGGGATCCAAAATTATTCATGTCTATGATTCATAATAGAATTAATGATAATGGTATTTTGGTTATAGCTTCAGATTATGAGTGGGATACAAATAAAACTCCTCGAGATAAATGGCCGGGTGGCTTCAAACAGGATGGCGAACCTGTGACTTCATTAGATGGAATAAGAAGTGTGCTTGAAAGTAATTTTGAAATACATGGAGAGCCACAAGATATTATTCAGATGAAGAAAAAATCATCCAGACTTACTGAAAAAAGGGTACTACAAGTAACAGTCTGGAAGAAAAAATAGATTTAATTAAACCATCTTGTAAGCGCACTGAAAATGTTTTCATTCTCTTTGCGCTTTCTTTCATTAATCTCGGATGGGGTTGGAGCAAATACTTTTAGTCCCTCGTGAACAATACGAACATTTACCTCACTCTCTGCATTTACAGGTTCACCATCTATATGCATTAATCCAGGGTTAGCTCGTTTAATGTGCAGCTTTTGTGTGAGTAGGGAGGTCATCTTACTGTTTTTTTCAATATTCTTTGTGAAGAGCTGAATGGTTGTCTGCGGTATCTCCAAAGCGTTTAGTGGTTTAAGGATGGAAACATTCATCATTCCGTCGTCCATGCTGGCGTTTGGTGCAATATATGCTTCATTTCCATATTGAGAAGCATTGGCACAGGTGAGAATAAAGGCTTTCTCTGTTAGTTTGCCTTTGTCATGAGTTATTTCATACTCTTCAGCCTTGAAGTCAACAACGCTTTCCAGAACATTTCTTACGTATCCCAGCGGTCCACGCTTTTTGTCTTCAGCAAACCTGCCGCTAACAAATGCATCAAATCCAAATCCGCATGTACAAAAAAAGATATGTTCGTTGGCAACTCCGTAGTCAATTGTTCGTGTATATGCATTAGTTATTATTTCTAAGGCTTTTTCAATATCAATTGGTATACCTAAATCTCTGGCAAGACCGTTTCCTGACCCTAAGGGTAAAATACCCAGTGTGGTGTTAGTGTTAACCAGTTCTCGGGCAATCTCATTAACTGTGCCATCTCCACCTGCTGCAATCACATATTTGTATTTTTTCTTAGCTGCCTGTCTCGCAATCTCAGTTGCATGTTCAGGATAACCTGTTACACGAATTATAAGATCTTGTTTTTTCTGATCTATTGAAGCTGCCACTTCTTCTGGTATGTTCTTCTTGGATTCTGTTCCTGAAACGGGATTAATAATTAGGCATACTTTATCTTTAGCCATATTTTAAGTCAGTTTTTGTTTTATCAAGTTAAAGGGATATAAATTAAAACAAACATAACTCTATTTTGTTTTTTAGACTTAATTATTTGCCCTTTAATGCATAGTTGAGTATTTTTGCTGACAAAAAATGAGGATAAAAGAAAAGCCTGATAGCTTGATATTAGATATGGATGGCACTCTTTGGGATAATGTAGATACTTATGCTAAAGCATGGACTGCAGGATTTGAAAAGTGCGGTTATAGCAAAACAATCACTAGAGATGATATAATTGGCCTTATGGGTAAAGAGGCCAGAGTAATGCTTAATACTCTGGTACCAGAGTGGACTGACGAGATGCATGACACTCTGTTTGAAGCAGTCACAGACTCATATCAGGAATTGGTGCCTGTAATGGAGCCGATTATATACGACGGAGTGCAGGAGGGTATGAAGCTTCTTTCTAAAGAATATAAGTTATTTCTATTAAGTAACTGCGAAAAAGATGGACTGGTAAACTTTATTAATCATACCAAAATAAATCATATTATTACTGATTATATGGAGCATGGTATGAACCTGAAACCTAAGCACCATAATATGCAACTTCTTGTTGAAAAACATGGCCTTAAATCTCCTGTGTATGTTGGAGATACAGACTCTGACAGTGTTGAGTCTTCTAAAGCGGGAGTTCCTTTTGTTTATATGACGTATGGATTTGGCCATACGGATAACTTTTCTTTAAAATTCGATTCATTCAGTGATTTGGTAGAGTATTTTTTAAAACATTGCTGATAAATATAAATAAATCACATGCAATCAGCATTTATTTTAATAATCATTGCAGTATATTTTGGGGTATTGATGTTAATATCATACCTCACTAGTCGCAAAGGTTCCGGCAACGATGAGTTCTTTCGTGCCAATAAATCTTCAAAGTGGTATGTTGTAGCAGTGGCTATGATAGGAACATCAATCTCGGGGGTTACTTTTGTTTCTGTACCCGGGATGGTTCGTAACCTTGATATGACATATATGCAGATGGTATTCGGCTTTTTCTTCGGATATCTTGTAATTGCTTATGTATTATTACCCCTTTATTACAAACTAAATCTGACAACAATTTATGGTTACCTCCATCAGCGATACGGCCCTAAATCTTATAAGACGGGAGCATGGTTCTTTTTAATTTCTAAAATTGTAGGTGCTGCTGCAAGGCTATATCTAGTAGCTTTTATTTTACAGCGGCTGGTATTCGATTCGTGGGATGTTCCGTTTGTAGTTACTGTAATTGGCATAATTTTGGTAATCTGGCTTTATAGTCATAAGAGTGGAATTAAAACTATTATATGGACTGACTGGTTGCAGACAATCCTCTTTATAACTGCTCTGATACTTATAGTCTGGCAGGTTAGTATGCGTTTGAATCTTGATTTAGGTGAAATGGTAACCGCAATTAGTGAGAGCACTCATTCCAGAATATTTGTATTCGACGATTGGGCAAGTACTCAAAACTTCTTTAAGCAGTTTTTCAGCGGTATGTTTATCACTATTGTGATGACAGGGCTTGACCAGGATCAGATGCAAAAGAACCTGACTATTCGCACATTGAAAGATGCTCAAAAGAATGTTGTTTCGTATGGGTTTGCATTTGCTCCTATCAACTTTTTATTTCTTTCTCTGGGTGTACTGTTGCTGATATTTGCCGAGCAGAATGCAATAGTTTTGCCTGAAATCTCTGATGAAATATTGCCTGTTATTGCCAGTCAGCACCTGGGACCTGTTGTATTGGGTATTTTTGTGGTGGGTATAGTTGCAGCTGCTTTCTCAAGTGCAGACTCAGCACTTACAGCTCTTACAACCTCTTTTTGTGTGGATATTCTAAAAATGGAAACTGTTTCTCAGAATAAGGAGAAGGAGAAAAAAGATATCAGAACACGTCGTATTGTCCACTTAGCCATCAGTGCACTGTTTGTACTTATAATACTGCTGATAGAGGCAATAGGGTCTGATAGTATTATTAATGCAATATATAAACTGGCATCTTATACCTACGGTCCTTTACTCGGACTATATTTCTTTGGATTATACACAAAAGTTAAACCCACAGATAATTTCGTACCTTATGTTGCAATTGCAGCACCTGTAATCTGTTTTTTTGTAGAATTGTTAATGATGCACTTTTTCAATTATCGTGTTGGATATGAATTGCTGTTATTTAACGGATTAATTACAGGAATGGGTCTGTACGCAATTTCTTTCAGGAATAAAAAAAATAAAAATATTGGGATATGATTATAAAATCTGCTGAATTTATTGTAAGTAATAGCGAACACAGTAAATGCCCTCAGGATGGCAAACCGGAATATGCATTTATCGGACGTTCAAATGTAGGAAAATCTTCTCTGATCAATATGCTAACCAATCGTAAAGGGTTGGCCATGACCTCTTCTACTCCAGGGAAAACAATGTTAATTAATCATTTTCTTATAAATGAACAATGGTATCTGGTAGATTTACCCGGTTATGGCTATGCAAGAAGAGGTAAAGAGGGACGTGAAAAAATCAGGCAGATAATTGAGAATTATGTACTTGAACGTGAGCAGCTGATAAATCTATTCGTACTTGTTGACTCCCGTCACGAACCACAAGTGATTGACCTTGAATTTATGGAATGGCTCGGAGAAAACGGTATCCCGTTTTCAATAGTTTTTACTAAAGCTGACAAGCAGGGACCTGCTCGTCTTCAGCAAAATATTGATAATTACAAAGAAAAGTTACTGGAGTCATGGGAAGAGCTGCCACCTGTTTTTATTACCTCATCAGAGAAAAAACAGGGTAGGGATGAGCTGCTGAGCTATATTGGGTCGATAAATAATAGTCTGTAAATTCAATTAATACATTAATAATTGAAAGTATTCAATATGTTATGTGGGTTATACTAAACTCAAGATAGATATTCCGATAGATACGATCTCTGAAATTTCTCAAAAACATAAAGTTAATATTTCCCTAACGTTCCGCCAACAATATCAAGCAACTCATTGGTAATGGATTCCTGACGTAGTTTGTTATATTCTCTGGTTAATTCTTCAATCAAGTTGTCAGCATTATCATTAGCAATCTGCATTGCAGTCATACGTGCTGCATGTTCAGATGTAACAGAATCGACATGTGTTGTGAAAAGTTTAACTTTAAGCACTTTAGGTATTAATTTCTCCATGATTGTCAGTCTATCAGGCTCAATAATATAGTCTGGCATAAAGTGTCTGTTTTCACTTTTCTCAACCATCCCCTCAAAATGAGATTCAACCCCGCCTTGTAGTTTAATCGGGAGAAATGTTTCCTGTAAGAGTATCTGTGTACCTTTACTTTTAAAATGATGATAAATTAATTCAACGCGGTCGATATCTTTATTCAAGAATTGCTCCATAAGATCACCGGCAACACGCTGTGCAAATTCATAAGATGGATTGACACTTACTTCAGAGTAATCGGCTGTAATTTGCAAATCCATTTTGGTTGCAGCCTTGGCTACTTTAGATCCAAAGGTATAAATATGAATATTATCCTTTCCTAACGGAAGGTATGAGTTGACTACCGACTCAAGCCTGGTTGCAATATTATCGTTAAATCTACCTGCAAGGCCTGTGTTTGAAGAAAAAGCAATAATTGCAACCCGTTTAACTGGGCGATCGTTAGTAAAAGGAGTGGTGAAATTCTCCTCCTGACCAAGAAACATGTTTAGGAGCTGGCTCAGTTTTTCTTCATAAGGATACAGGTTCTGAATGATGTTCTGTGTCTTGCGCAACTTAGCGGAAGCAACCATCATCATTGCCGTAGTAATCTTTTGTGTTGATTTAACGGACTGAAGTCTGCTTTTTATTTCTTTGAGTTGTGCCATATTTATTACAACATAGATTGAATTGTGTTGGAGGCAACACTCTCAATTATTTTGCCAATCTCATCATTCATGATTCCTTCACTCAGTGGTTTCAGTACATCCTCATTATGGGTTAACTCTAATGATGTTAGAAATTCTTTCTCGAATTCGTGAATCCTGTCTAAAGGGATTTCCTTGAGAAGACCGTGAGTACCACAATAAAGAACGGCAATCTGTTTTTCTACGCTTACCGGACTGTGCACAGGCTGTATCAGCAGCTGTTCGTTCTTCTGTCCTTTATCAATTGCCATGGCTGTCACAGGGTCCATATCACCTCCAAATTTAGAAAATGCAGCCAGCTCCTGATATTGTGCCTGATCAATTTTTAATGAACCGGCAACCTTTTTCATCGCTTTTATCTGCGCATTTCCACCTACACGGGAAACTGAAATTCCCACATTTATGGCAGGTCGTATTCCCTTATTATAGAGATCGGCCTCTAAGAAGATCTGTCCGTCTGTAATTGATATAACATTTGTAGGGATATAAGCTGACACGTCACCTGCCTGTGTTTCAATTATTGGTAACGCAGTCAGTGAACCTCCTCCCTTTACTTTACCAGCAAGACTTTCCGGCAAATCATTCATATTTGTTGCCACTTCTTCCTGATCAATAATATTAGCTGCTCTTTCGAGCAGTCGTGAGTGCAGATAGAATATATCACCCGGGTATGCCTCACGTCCCGAAGGTCTTCTAAGTATTAGTGATACCTCGCGATACGCAACAGCTTGTTTAGATAAATCGTCATATACAACAAGTGCATTTCTTCCTGTGTCACGAAAAAACTCACCTACCGCAGCTCCTGCAAAGGGTGCTATATAACGCATTGCTGCTGAATCAGACCCACTTGCTGATATAATGGTAGTGTAATCCATTGCACCGTGATCTGTAAGAGTCTTTAATATTGAAGCAACTGATGAACCCTTTTGTCCAATAGCAACATAAATACAATAGACAGGGTCACCCTGTTCGAAATTCTTTCTCTGGTTAAGGATTGTGTCTATGGCAATACTTGTTTTCCCTGTCTGCCGATCACCTATAATCAGTTCTCTTTGTCCACGACCAATAGGAATCATAGCGTCAACAGACTTTAAACCTGTTTGCAGTGGTGTATCTACAGGCTGACGGAATACTACACCCGGTGCTCTTCTTTCAAGGGGCATTTCAAAAACTTCTCCCTTAATAGGACCTTTCCCATCAATTGGTTCGCCCAAAGGTGATATAACACGACCAAGCATTCCTTCACCCACAAAAATAGATGCAACGCGACCAGTCCTTTTGACGGTGAAACCTTCTTTTACATCACTTGAAGTTCCAAGCAGAATAGCACCTACACTGTCTTCCTCCAAGTTCATAACAATAGCCTGCATGCCATTATCGAACTCAAGCAACTCGTTTGATTCAGCATTGCGAAGTCCAAAAATACGAACTACACCATCGCTTACACTTATGACTGTTCCTGTTTCATCAAACTTCACATCTGTATCCAGTCCCTCAAGCTGCATCCTGAGTATCTCAGAAACTTCACTAACCTTTATTGAATTATTTGCCATTATTTCTCTTTTTCACTAATATCTATTTCAAAGCATTTTCTGCATCTTGTCTCTTTATTTTGCTTTTTATTCGGGTCAACTCACCCGATACACTAGCATCCCACCGTAAATCATTTAAATGTAATACAAATCCTCCAATTATATCAGGATCAACCACTGGCTCTATTTCGAGCTTTTCTCCAACCAAATCACTAATGCGAGAAATAAATCTATCCTTATTTTCCTTGTTTACAGGAACTGCTGTAATAAGTTTACCGTATTGTATATTAAATTTGTATCTGTAAAGCTCAATATAACGAAGTGCAATAAACAGAATAACCTCTTCTCTTTCATTCTTTAATATGAGGTCGACCATCTTATCCAATGATGAGGGTACATTGCCTCCTATAGATGTAAAAAGAATTTGCTTTTTGTCCTTACGTGATATTGCAGAATTTGCAAGTGCTATACGTAGCTGAGGTACTTGTAAATAAACTTCCGACAGGGTTTTCATTCTACCATATACCTCCTTCTCCTGGCCTGATTCAATTGCAAAATCAAGTAGTGCAGAAGCGTAACGTGTTGAAATTAGTCCTGTATTCATAAAACTTAGGATTTAGATATTTCAATTTCGTCAAGTAGACGGTCTATCATGTTCATCTGTTCTTTATCATTACCCAGCTTTTCTCTCAGGATCTTTTCAGTAAGATTCACAGACATGATTGTTACTTCACTTCTGATTGACCTGAGAACCTGATCTTTCTCTGCATTTATTTGCTTACGTGCCTCAGCGATCATCTTTTCTGTTTCCTGGCTAGCCTTTACTTGCGCTTCTTGAAGAATTTCCTCCTTAATTCTGGCAGTTTCTTTCAATATAGCATTCTGCTCTCTGTGTGCTTCAGCCAAAATCCTGGCACCGGTCTCTTTTACCTTTGCCAGTTCTTCGTTTGCTTCCCGTGCTGATTTAAGTGATCCTTCGATATAGCTGGTCCTCTTATCCACTGCTTTAATTATCGCAGGAAAAGCAAATTTTGCCAGAATAAGAAGCACTATTCCGAAAGATATGGACATCCAAAAGACTAATCCGGGATCTGGAGTTAAAAGCGACATATTTTAGTTTTTAAAGAATAAAACCGCAAACTACAATTGCAAAAAGTGCTACACCCTCTATAAGTGCGGCTGAGATAATCATCGTTGTACGGATATCCGAACCTGCTTCAGGCTGACGGGCAATACCTTCTACTGCTGCTTTACCTATTTGCCCGATTCCTATTGCGGCACCAATAACTGCTAATGCTACACCAATTGCGGCACCTAAGTTACCTATCCCGCTTGTTGCTTGTAATAACACTGATAATAATTCCATAATTTAAATTTATATTAATACTGATTTATATTTCTTTTTTTATCTCTAAATGGTTGACTAGCTCTGTTAACTTCTCTAAAGCCAACTCTTTTTTGTCGTTCTTCGGCTCTTCTTCTCTTGCTAAACCGATAAATACTGAGGAGAGTAATGTAAATACATAAGCCTGGATAAAAGCAACCAGCAACTCAACAAAATCAATGAAAACTGTAAAAATAACTGATACTACAGACATTGATGCATTAATTGCTGATCCTAGGCTAACTGTAACAAATACCAGAGAAGTCAAACCAAGTACTATAGCATGTCCTGCCATTATATTTGCAAATAGACGAATCATCAACGCAAACGGTTTTGTAAGTGTTCCAACTAATTCAATGATTTGCATTAATGGAAAAGGGACTTTTAGCCATACCGGGGTATCAGGCCATAAAATGTCTTTATAATACTTATTTGTTCCGGTTAGATTGATCACTAGAAAAGTACCTATAGCCAACACCAGAGTCACTGAAATATTACCGGTTACGTTTGCACCTCCTGGAAATAGGGGAAACAAACCCAACAGGTTGTTGAAGAAAATAAAGAAAAACAGAGTAAGCAAATATGGTGAGTATCGTTTGTAATCTTCTCCAATTGCAGGTTTAATAACCTCATCCACAATCATCAGTATAAACATCTCCATAATTCCGGCAAAACCTTTCTTAGGCTTCAACGGATCTCTTTTAATAGATTGTGAGACCCCTAAAATTATGAGTATCAGTATCAATGAACTAAGTAGCAGGGATGCAGCATTCTTGGTGATAGAGAGGTCAAAAGGACGTACTTCTTCTCCAGAAGATGATGTTTCAACTATTTTTCCCTTATATTTACCTTCAGTAGCAATCCCAAATCCTTTATAGTTGTTATCATTGTTGTGCAGTTTAGAGGAAAGGAATATGTTCCATCCGGAGGTCTTACTGTATAGTATTACGGGAAGATGAATTGTAACACTATTCTTTTTGGTGTTGAACAGGTGCCATTCATAAGAATCGGCAAGATGTTCAAGTATAAGCTCTTTTACATTCAATTCTTCCTCTACAGTCGTTTTACTGACGTTTAAATCTTGGTTTTCACCTCCCGTAGCATAGTTTGCTATGGAAAAAGTAAATAAAACAATCAAAAATAATACCTGCCTCATAAATCTATACACTCGTGGTCATTTGGATGTTTGTTCTCTTCTTTCATATTTTTGATATACTTTTCCATTCTCAGGTATATATATGTTTCCCATATAAGAGAGATTAGGTAGAATATAATAAAAAGCGTTGCGAAGTTTCTTATACTTGGCTGGTGAATAAGCCAATACAAAAAAATAATAGCAAATGAAGTAAATATTTTGATAACCCTCATTATCATATAAAGATTCACTAAATGAGCAGGGTTTTCCAGGGGAGTTCGCCTAAAACGCAATATGAAAATCACCCCCATAAGGTAAAAAAATAATGGAATGACGAAATAGCCTTTAACCATCATTTCAGGAAAGAATAGTTTAAGTACAATCCACATTCCTACACCTGCTGTAAGAATCATGATTGTATGAAATATAAAAAAATATTTCGTTAATCTATTCATTCTATTTTATTTTTTTCTTTATAGGGTCGATACAAACAGTAATATTATTATTGCTTACCTCCACAAAGCCGTCAGTTATTTCCATCTCTTTAATATGGCCTTCAGTTGTGAATATAAGCATACCTTTTGTCAATAATGATATAAGTGGAGCATGATTGTTTAATATCTGGAACGGACCCATATAACCGGGTAAAGTAACGGAATCCACTTCACCTTTGAAATAACTCTTTTCAGGACTTATGATTTCCAGTTTCATAACAAATCAACTCTTTATAAATTATCCTTTAATACTTTGCTCAATCAGCTGGTTTCCCTTTTCAATTGCCTCTTCAATTGTACCTACATTCATAAATGCTGCTTCAGGGTATTTATCCGTTTCACCGTCTAAAATCATCTGAAACCCTTTGATTGTATCTTTAATCGGCACCATCACACCCGGCTGTCCTGTATATTGTTCTGCCATAAAAAAGGGTTGTGAAAGAAAACGCTGTACTTTACGGGCACGGTTTACTGTCAGCCTGTCTTCATCAGATAGTTCTTCCATCCCAAGTATAGATATTATATCCTGTAACTCCTTGTAACGCTGCAATATCTGTTTTACGCGCATTGCCGTATTATAATGATCTTCACCAACAATTGATGGTTCCAGAATGCGAGATGATGATTCAAGGGGATCAACTGCCGGATATATTCCCAATGATGCTATCTTTCTGCTAAGTACGGTTGATGCGTCCAAGTAACTGAATGTTGTTGCAGGGGCCGGGTCTGTAAGGTCATCTGCCGGTACGTAAACCGCCTGTACAGATGTTATAGAACCATATTTTGTAGAAGCAATTCTTTCCTGAAGTGTACCCATCTCTGATGCCAGTGTAGGCTGATAACCTACAGCTGATGGCATTCGTCCTAAAAGTGCGGATACCTCTGAACCGGCCTGAACAAAACGGAAAATGTTGTCGATAAATAGTAGAGTGTCACTGCCTTCTCCTCCGCTGTCGCGAAATGACTCTGCAACTGCGAGACCGGTTAGTGCAACGGATGCTCGCGCACCGGGAGGTTCATTCATCTGACCGAAAACAAGCGTTGTCTGAGATTCTTTGAGTTTTTCGTAATCAATCTTACTTAAATCCCATTTGCCTTCATCCATGCCTTTCTTAAACTCCTTGCCATATTTAATTACTCCGGATTCTATCATCTCACGTAAAAGGTCGTTTCCCTCACGGGTACGTTCACCTACTCCGGCAAAGACTGAATATCCCTTGTGTCCTTTAGCAATATTATTGATGAGTTCCATTATGATTACCGTCTTCCCTACACCTGCTCCACCAAAAAGACCAATCTTGCCTCCTTTTAAATAGGGTTGTAGTAGGTCAATCACTTTTATACCAGTGTGAAGTATTTCTTCTGTGGTGGTCAGGTCTTCAAACTTGGGAGCTTCACGATGTATAGGATACTGCTTGTCTCTGCTGAGTTTAGATAGGCCATCAATTGGTCTTCCCACAACGTTAAGCAAGCGACCTTTAATCTGTTCGCCAACGGGTACACTTATAGGGCGTCCTAATGCTTTTACCTGGAGACCGCGACTCAAACCGTCTGTTGACTCCATTGCTACAGTACGAACAATATTTTCTCCAATGTGTTGCTGAACCTCAAGGAATACTTCTTGCCCGGCATTACGCTTGACATATAGTGCATCATTAATAGCGGGTAGCTTGATTTCTTCTGAATCTGATAACTCAAAACGCACATCAACAACAGGACCTATAATTTGGGAAATTTTCCCCATTAAAACCTGCATAGTAAATAGTAATGATTTTTAATGTCAGCTGATTCTGACTTTCACAAAGGTACTAAATTTATTGAAGAAAAAAAAGAAAAATATTATGAGCCACAAGCGAGGATCGAACTCGCGACCTACGCGTTACGAATGCGTTACTCTACCTACTGAGCTATTGTGGCAAATATGTCGGGCAGCTAAATTGCTGCCCGATATATTTTTTAAAGAATTAATCATGCTACGGTTTAAGCAGTAATTCCTTCTTTCTTATTTTTATTTGTCATTATCTTATATGCAACCGGTGCAGCTACGAATAAGCTGGTTACAGTACCTACAACCACACCAATAAACATTGCAAATACAAAGCTTCTCACAGCGTCTCCGCCAAGGAAGAGAATAACAATGATCACAAGAACTGTACTTAGACCAGTATTGATAGTACGTGCCAGGGTTGCATTCATCGAGTCGTTAAACAGCTCTCTCAACCCTCGTTTCGGATATAGATGCATATATTCACGTACACGGTCAAATACCACCACCTTGTCGTTAATAGAATAACCGACAATGGTAAGTATCGCGGCAACAAACGTCTGGTCCATCTCCATCGAGAATGGCATCACTCTCCAAAGAAGTGAATAAAGACCTATAACTGAAAATGCGTCAATTGCAAGTGCAGCAACAGTACCCATCGAGAATCCCCAGTTGTTAAAGCGGAACATAATATATAGTCCCATACAGATTAATGCTATCAGCAGCGATAGAAACGCGTTGTTAAGCATGTCTTCTGCTATACTTGGTCCCACTTTCTGAGAGCTCATTATGTGGTCGTCAACGCTCATGCCCGGGGTCATAAATTCTGCCATTCCTTCACCCAGCAGATCACGGAGTTCTCGTTCAACATTTGTACCATCTTCTTCAATCATATAGTTTGTTGAGATCCTTACTTGGTTACTGGATCCGATAGTAATCACACGAACTGATTCTCCAAAGTAGGGTACCAGAGCATCTTCCACATCCTGCGTATTTACAGGCTGTTCGAAGCGAACAATATAGTTACGTCCACCTGTGAAGTCGATGCCTGCATTTAAACCTAATGTGAATAATGATGCTATACTTACAACTACAAATATTGCGATTCCTATAAGTATTTTCTTACTGTTTTTAAGGAAATCAAAACTGTATTCTCCATAAATTGCTCTTGAGAATGGTGTTTGAAATGTAAGATTCTGCCATTTCCCTTTTGACAGGCGGTTTTCATAAACAATACGTGTTAAGAAAACAGCTGTAAGGAATGATGCGGCAATACCAATAATCAGTGTTACGGCAAATCCTCTGATTGCTCCCACACCGAATATCGCAAGAATAATACCTGTAATAATGGTTGTTAAGTTAGAGTCGAAAATTGCAGAGAATGCATTCTTATATCCATCTTCCAAAGCACGACGCAATGTTTTACCCGCGGCAAGCTCTTCCTTGATACGCTCATTGATAAGTACGTTAGCGTCAACCGCCATGGCGAGAGACAGAATCATACCCGCGATACCCGGTAATGTTAGTACTGCCTGGAATGCTGCGAGAACACCTAAAGTAAAGAAGAAGTTTAGCAGAAGCGCAACATTAATAACTGTACCCGGAATAAATCCGTAAAGCACCATAGTAAAAATAAATAGAACTACCAATGCTATTATAAACGAAATTAACCCATCTTGAATTGCTTCTTGTCCTAAAGAAGGACCAACCACATCTTCCTGAACAATACGAATACCGGCTTGCATCTTACCTGATTTCAGTACGTTCTCGAGGTCTTGTGCTTCCTGTGGTGAGAAATCTCCCGAAATAGAAGAACGGCCTCCTTCAATGCGGTCGTTTACTCTGGGTGCTGAATATACATATCCGTCAAGCACAATAGCGATTGAATTACCAATCTCTGATCCTGTAATTGTAGCCCAGCGACTTGCGCCTGCTGAGTTCATCGACATACTTACTTCCCAAGCAGATCCTTGCTGTCCCTGGTCGGCTTTTGCATTGGTAACCACATCACCTGTCAGTGCGGGTCCACGGCTGCTTCCATCACCTTTAAGTGCAAACAGCTGGAAATATGTTTCATGCTGATCTACAGGTTTGAATCCCCATTTAAAATTAACATCAGCAGGGAATAAAGATTTATATCGCTGAAGAAGGAAGTTAACTGATGCTGTATCAAGTTTTGAAACTGTACCAAGAACAGGGCCTGAAGCTCCGCTCATTGCGAAGTATGGTTCACTGAAATACTCAACAAAACTTCTGTCTATAATTATTTTCTTTTCTTCCTCAAAGTCAACAGATTCTAAATTAACCAGACTATCTTCGGCATCTGTCAAACCTTCTACAGATTCTACTTCTTCCAATAGTGAGTCAGTTGGTTCTACTGCTGAGCTAGTTCTCATTGCTAAAGCATACTCACTTGACCTGGAATTTAATTCGTTGAAGTAAATTCCCAATTCACTTACGTTATAAGTCTTCCAGAATTCTAGATTGGCGCTACCTTGTAGAAGGTTACGCACACGTTCAGGTTCTGTAATACCCGGTAGCTCCACAAGAATACGCTCTGCACGGTCCAGACGCTGAATATTAGGTGCAACAACACCAAAGCGGTCAATACGAGTAGCAAGAACGTTAAATGAGTTATCAGCAACACTCGACAGCTCTTCTCTCAGTACAGATATTACTTGATTGTTTGTGGCAGTAGGACTAACCCTGTCAGCCATTGTGATGCTGTAGATGTTTGCCAGTCTGCCTTCCGGGTTTATCTCTTCATAATTTTGCTGGAAAAGCGAGATAAAGTCTGAAGAGCTACCCCGGCGATTCTGATTTACTGCTTCTCTTAATGCCTGATTAAATTGGGGGTCATCGGTATTAGCGAGTGATTGTAGCACTTCTGCAGCATTTATCTCCAGAACTACGTTCATACCACCTTTCAGGTCAAGTCCTAAACCGATTTCTTTCTCCCGGATCTGGTTTAAAGTGTAGTTGAGATATACTTTCTCGGTTGATAGTGAATCAAGATAATGATTCTTCAGGGCTAAGTCTCCATTTGCGTATTGATCCGCTTTCTTATTGTATTGTCTCCCAACTACTGTGAATGAGAGATAAAACAAACAGATAGCTGTCAGGATAATACTGAAGACTTTAATGAATCCTTTGTTTTGCATTTCAATATTACTTTTGTTACAATTTATTATTCTTTAGGCAATTAACTCGATTTAAATGTAAAAACAGAGGCATCGGCAATGCCTCTTGGTTTTAAGCGTGCAAATATACGTTTTTTTTATCTTTTTAAGAACAATATCACCGGATTATTTTATTTAAAACGATCCGGTGATATATTAAAGTTAGGGTATTATTTATTAATCTATAAATCCTCTGTTCTGTAAAAGATATTTTGGATTAGGTTCTGCACCGCGGAATTTTTTATAAAGAGTCATCGGGTCATCTGAGTTACCTTTAGACAAAATATTATCACGGAACAATTTTGCTGTCGCTTTATCGAATACACCATTCTCTGCAAATGCCTGGAATGCATCAGCGTCAAGCACTTCAGCCCATAAGTATGCATAGTAACCGGCAGAGTAGCCACCACTGAATATATGAGAAAAATATGTACTGCGATAACGTGGTATTATCTCGTCGATAAGTCCGATTTTATCCATTGCCATTTTTTCAAACTCACGAACATTGATATCAGTTTTTTCAGTTAAGGTATGATAGTTCATATCAAGCAATGCAGCAGCAACCAGCTCTGTAGTATTAAAGCCCATATTGAAGTTAGCCGCAGTGTTTATTTTCTCTATCAACTCATCAGGTATAACTTCGCCTGTTTCGTAATGTTTAGCATAAAGCTTGATAACTTCTGGATGAAATGCCCAATGTTCCATTATTTGAGAGGGAAGTTCCACGAAATCACGTGAAACGCTTGTGCCGGAAACACCAGAGTAGTTAACGTCAGAAAGCATTCCATGAAGTGCATGTCCGAATTCATGGAAAAGTGTTTCTACTTCATCAAGGGTTAGGAGTGATGGTGTGTTGTCAGTTGGACTTGTAAAATTGCCCACATTATAAATAATAGGACGAATATTTTCACCGTCAAGCACCTGCTGACCTCTGAAGCTACTCATCCAGGCACCTGCATTTTTACTTTCACGCGGGAAATAGTCGGTATAAAATACTGCCAGATGCGAACCGTCTTCATCAAGCACTTCATAAGCTTCAACTTCAGGGTGATAGATGTCTACGTTGTCAAGCTTTCTGAAGCTTAAACCAAACAAACGGTTTGCAACTTCAAAAACACCTTCACGAACGTTTTCCATTTTAAAATATGGTTTAGTTTCTTCCTCATTTAGATTATATTTCTGTTCACGAAGCTTTTCAGTATAATACCACCAGTCCCAAGACTGAAGTTTAAAATCACCACCTTCAGCATCAATCAGTTTCTGAAGCTCTGCAGCCTCTTTTTTAGCCTGAGGCAGGGCATAGTCCCAAATTTCGTTAAGCAGGGCATACACATTGTCAGGTGTTTTAGCCATATTCTCATCAAGGATATAATGAGCATGTGACTCATATCCAAGCAGGTTAGCTTTTTCAATCCTCAGGTTTACAATATCGTTGATAATAGCCTTATTATCATTTTCGTTATCATTATCTCCACGTGTGTACATTGCTTTGTAAAGCTTCTCACGCAAATCGCGATTGTCAGCATATTGAAGGAATGGAAGCCAGCTCGGTTTCTGAAGTCCGAATACCCACTTACCATCTTCACCTGCTGCTTTTGCTGCACTGGCTGCTGTTGAAACTACTGCTTCAGGCAGTCCTGCCAGATCCTCTTTATTGTCGATCACCAGCTTATAACCGTTAGTCTCATTAAGCAGATTATTTCCATACTTCAGGGAAAGACCCGATAAGTCTTTATTTATCTCGCGCAACCTTGCCTTATCAACCTCGCTTAGCATGATACCTGAGCGAACAAAACTCTTGTAATACTCGTCGAGTAAACGATACTGCTCTGTTGTAAGGTTCATACCTGTCGTATCATCATGAATTGTTTTGATACGGGCAAACAATTTCTCGTTAAGATAGATATTGTCACTATGTTCCGACAATATTGGTGACAGTTCTTCTGCCAATGCTCTCATTTCGTCATTAGTATTCGCACTTCTCAATCCGTAGAATACACGTGACACACGAGATAGAGTTCTACCACTGTTGTCAAGAGCTTCAACTGTGTTCTCAAATGTAGGCGCCTCAGTGTTATTAATAATTGCAGCAACCTCTTCGATTTGCTGTTCCATACCAGCCATAAATGCAGGTTTGTAATCGTCAAAAGTTATTTGATCAAATGGCGGAGTGCCAAACGGAGTGTCGAATTCGGTCATGAAAATGCTTCCATTTTCAACCGATGCCCGCTCTTTCTGCTGCGTATTGCAAGCTATTAATGTCATAGATGCGAATAGAATTAAAAATACTTTTTTCATTAAATTATAAATTTGTTACTTATTATCTTAGTTAACTTGCAAAGATAAACAATTTTTTTAGAAACCGTAGGCGGCTTTTCGCATTTCCTGTTTAGATAGAAATGGTTTTTGGGGGTTAAGATATCTTTCTAAAAATTTATGTATCGAGTACCTGATATCAGTTGCTTCTTTTGTATCTATTCTGTCAAATCCGTGTCCTCCCGAAGCATTTTGAAATATCTTATATTCGAATTTTTTATCATATATTTTTAGTGTTTCAATCATAAGTTTCACCTCTTCCACATATACATCATTATCATTTGTGTTGGTATATATAAGCAATGGTTTATTAAGATTTTTAGCATAATATGTTGGAGAGCGACGAATATATTCTTTCGGGTTTTCCTCTATCGACTCTCCAATATGGTATGGGGCCGTAAAATAATCTTTATAGCTTTTGTCATGTGATGCAAGCCGATTTTCAAGATCACTTACAGGCACTCCCGCAAAAGCACACTGGTATTTATCCCCATATTGCAGAATTTGCATAAGTGAAATCATTCCACCGTGACTCCATCCGACAACTCCAACTCTTGTAGAGTCAACTATATCGTAGTTCTCTATCATGTAATTTCTGCTTTCCAAAACATCATCATTTTCCCTGCCTCCATAATCTATATTTTCATAAGTGGTTTTTCCGTAACCTGTACTACCGCGATATTCTGCAGAAACCACAATATAACCCTGCGAAATGAATTCACGTACAATATGATAATAGTAGGTTGAGAAGTTTGCATGTATACCACTGTGGGGGAGTACTATAAGAGGATATTTATTGTGCCGGTTGATATCTTTTGGGATAAAAATATAGGTGTAAAACTGAAGTTTATTGTCTGTGAATCTATCGTCCGGATCTTTTGGTTTCCAGCGGGGAGTACTGGTTAATCTTACCTTATCGATAAATGCAACATCTCCCAGTCTTTCAAACCAGAGCATATCATCTATCTGTTTCTCAAGGATATCAAAGCGGTGCTGATAGTCATCAACAGTTTCCAGCAGCTCTTCAAATTTACCTGATTCAAATGTTTCTGTCAAATCAGTAATTAAATTATTTTCAGTCTTTTTCAGAGAATCTGTGTAAATATCAGCTGGTTGAGCAGTCAGCGGTAAACAAAAGGGAATAAGTAAAATTATTGTCAAAAGATTTTTTCTCATGGTGTGTATTTTTTTTGTTAACGGAAGTTAGTTTAAAAGTTTTCACAAATATATAAATCAATAACAGCTTATGCAAAAAAACATATATGATATATTTGAAAATCAGTAAGCTTAAGTCCGTTCACAATATATAACTAAAAATATTAGTTTAAAAAACTAATAAATATAGTTGATAAACTAAATGTTTTAGTTATATTTGCATCGTAATTATTCCGGGCTATGGAATAATATATCTGAAAGATTGAATTAATATGAATATAATTAATGAATTAACAGCAAAAGAAGAAGAGGTAATGCAATACTTCTGGGAGAACGGACCCATGTTTGTAAAACAACTGGTAGAAAAATACCCCGATCCAAAGCCTCACTTTAATACTCTCTCAACCTATGTGCGCTCGCTTGAAGAAAAAGGTTATCTGTCGCATAACGTTTTTGGCACAACATACAGATATTTCGCAATTATAAAAGAAGAGGATTACAGTAAAAGTAATCTCAAAAGTGTAGTCAGAAAGTACTTCGATAACTCCTATCTGAATGTTGTCTCATCTCTTATTAAAGATGAAAATATTTCTGTGGAGGAGGTGCGCCGACTTCTTGACGAAGTTGAAAAATCTCACGGAGCTCCAAAAAACAACTCAAAAAAATATCTTTAAACAACTACTAGTATGGAATCATTTCTATATTATCTACTTCGAACATCAATAATAATGGCGTTGTTTTATGGTTTTTATAAACTATTTTTCGGTAAAAACACTTTCCATAATGCCAATCGTTTTTTACTGTTGTCAATCCTGTTATTAAGCGCAATACTTCCGCTTTTTCATTTTAATCTTCTGCCATCTATAGCAGAACCGTCAGCAGTAGCACCAATTAGTGATTTAGCTTATATCCCGAATACCGGTGACATCACAGATCAGCAACTTGTTTTTGCAATTCCATGGATTCAGATTCTCATTTTTATATATCTAACTGGTTTTGTGTTTTCTTTTTTTCGCTATCTGACAGGATTAAATCAGATAAGAAAAATAGTTTGCAGTTCTGAGTGGCAATCAATGTCCGATGGCATAACTCTGTGTGTAACAAATTGTGAAGTGTCACCATTCAGCTGGTTAAGCTATATTGTTATTTCACGAAAAGATTATTCTGCCGACATGAACGGAGCAATAATTCATCATGAAAAAGCTCATATCCAAAAGAATCATTCATCAGATATGATTTTGTCTGATTTCTTCACCTGTCTGTTCTGGTTCAACCCCTTTTCGTGGTTGCTGAGGCGTGAGATTCAGTCGGTTCACGAATACCAGGCTGATGAAGAAGTACTAAAGAATGGCATAGATACAAAGCAATATCAATTATTATTAATACGCAAAAGCGTTGGGGAATATAAATTTGCTCTGGCAAACAATTTCCGTCAGCGCGACTTGCACAAACGAATTACTATGATGATTAAAACAAAAACAAACAAAAAAATGAAGTGGGCTTACACAGCTGCTTTCCCTGTACTTTTGATGGCTATGATTGCACTTTCTATACCAGAATTAAAAGCACAAATAATAGAACAGGATCCTAACGAACCTGTTACTGTGATAGGTTATGGTTCCAAGGACTCATTAAATAAAGCAGATGAGACAAGTATACAAACTACAGGAACCGTAGAGGGTCAGCCTCTTTATATTTGGGATGATGTTAAATTATTACCCGAAGAGGTAAAAAGGATCAATCCCGATGATATTGAATCAGTCAGTGTATTAAAAAGTGAAACAGCAATAGAAATATATGGTGATGAAGGTAAAAATGGTGTAATTATTATGACATCAAAAAATGCTCCACCCAAATTTCTTGAAAATAATCCGTTGATAATTGTTGACGATGAAATAATGCCCCTGGATTTTGATATAAACAGTATAGATCCCAGCGAAATTAAAAGTATTGAAGTTTTAAAAAGTGGATCAGTAATGGAGGCCTATGGAGAAAAAGGCAATAATGGGGTGGTAATTATTAACAAAAAATAGCTATAATAAATTTTTTGTATTTTATTTTAAAGCGTTATCCACTGCATAAATGAAATCAGCAGATAACGCTTTAAATTAATAATCAATATCCGGGGTTTTGTGGAAATTCAGCACCTATATTAAGGTCAATTTGAGTTTGAGGAATTGGTAGCAGAACGTGGTGATTAGCAATATTTAACCCTGGGTATATGGGGTTGTTGTTATATTTTCTAATTCTTTCTACAAACTTACCGGTACGTCGTAAAGTGATTTGTCTTTGTTCTTCCCCCCAAAGTTCTCTAGCTCGTTCATCCAGTACAAAGTCGATAGTTGCATCAGCAGCTGCAATTGGTTTTGCATTAGAACGTATTCTTACAGCATTAATATCATCTGCCGCTTTATCCTTTTGATTTAAATTGACATAGGCTTCAGCCCTTAACAAATAAGTTTCAGCCAGACGTAGTGCATACCAGTCTTTATGATTGTAGCCATTGCCAGATCTATCAGGATTAGTAAAATGGTTCAAAGGATCTGCAAATTTCATAAAATAAGGGAAAATATATTGGCAAGTGTCTCTCATTGAATCTCTTCCTGAATTAGGAGGATATAGACTAAAATCAACTTTTTGTTTATAATATATCGATGCTGGATTATCCCAATAAAAATCACGTTTTATTTGATGTTTGGCATTTCTGAAGTCGTTATTCCAATCATCTTTCCAGATTATATTAGTTGCAAACCAGGTAGGTCTGATCCATGCAACCGGGCGACTAAGTGAATCAGAATATCCGGTGTATTTACCATTGTATAATTCACCTAAAAATGCTTTCTTCCCATCGGGTGTATTTCCCATCCTGAAATAGGCAGGTCCAACTGCTCTTTCACCAGGGAAGCTAGATCCACCTTCAACGAGTGGTTCGTATTGTACTACCCAAATTGCTTCTTTATTTTCTGGAAGATTATGATTACCAAAAGCATGTAAATCAAGATAAACATCACCACTTCCAAAAACATCAACAGTGTTTCCAAAGCGTTCTGTCATAAGTTTATATCCGTAGTCATTTATTACATGATTAGCAGCATCTACCGCCTCTTGATTTTTACCTTGAGACAAATAAGCTTCTGCTAAAAAATGCCACGCTGCGCCTTGCGTAATTCTTCCCGGATCTTCTTCTTTACCACCAACAGGTAGCTTTGCAGAGGCAAATTTCAGATCGTTTACTATAACATCATAAACATCAGCTACAGAGGCTCTTGTAAAGTCGTCTTTGGGGGCTTTTATAGCTTCAGTAACAATAGGCACAGCACCAAATACCTGTACTAACTCCCGATACGCATAAGCTCTGAAAAACATGGCTTCAGCTTTATATGCATCTGACTGAAATTCATTTTCCCAAATTTCAGGATCAGAATTTTCAATGGCATCAATTAACACATTAGCCATTTGTATTAATTTATAGTCAACTTTCCATACATCTCGGCTTATATAATTGGTAGACGTAAAGAAGGATACAAAATCGCAAGGAAATTTTGTACTTGCAGGATCTTCTCCGTGAAAAGAAATATCTGTACTTACTCCCAATCTCCATGCAAATGTTTCCTGTTCTGTATTAGTTCCATCCATAAAAAATTCATCTCGGGTAAAGGCATGGAGTCCGGTTATCCCTTGTCTTACACCTGCTGCACTACTGTATGCATTTTTAGGAGCCAAAAAATCTAACGGCGTTTCTTCTAATATCTTATTGCTGTCACAAGATATGATAAAAGGAAAAGTCAAAGCTGCCAAAATAAATGTTCTGACTATTCTATATTTTTTTTGTTTCATATTATTATTTTTTTTGATATTATTAATGCACGTAATTATAATGATAGTCTTAAACCTACGGTCAAATTTCTCATTAAAGGAATATCACTTGTGCCTGTTTCAGGATCCCATCCTGACCATTTAGTCCAGGTGTAAAGGTTTTTGCCAGAGATAAATAATTGCAAGTCATTAATACTTAGCTGGTTTGTCAGGCTTTTATTGAATCTATACGACAAAGATAAATCTTGTAGTCTGATAAAACTTCGACTCTCATAAATTCCACTCGATTGTGCAGGAGAATTGTAGATACCGGTAGCATTATTCACACCGTTATCTGGGGTCCAGTATGGACGAACGGCTGACATGTTAATACGATACACATCGTCGGCTCTGAAAGCAGTGTTTATAACACTAGTATTGTCCATGATATAATAATTATTCCCTCCTACAATTGAATTAAGCATAAAGCTCAGGGCGAAATTTTTATATTGTAGCGTATTGTTCAAGCTAAATCTAAAGTTTGGATCTTCATATCCAATAACTTTTCTATCGTAAGTTGGTTCAATAACACCATCACCATTCTGATCGACGTATTTGAACTGACCGGGATACCAGCCATTAAGTGTCTTTCCGGCATATAGTTCTTCTTCTGTCCATAGACCTCCTGCCATTTCGTAGTCGTATTGTGCGCTTATTGATTCGCCAACAAACCACTCATTACCAATATCATTGTCATCTTTACCTCCATAAAGTTTTGTAATTTTATTTCTATTTAAACTGAAAGTAAAGTTTGAAGTCCAGGTGAAGTCAGGTAGTTTAATATTATTGGTATTCAACATTAATTCAATACCTTTATTATTAATGCTACCCATATTTATAAAAACATTGTTATATCCGGTTGATGCAGGTAAAGCTCTTTGTACAAGAACATCAGTGGTATTTGCATTATAAACTTCTAAAGAACCGGAAATATTCTGATTTAAGAAAGCAAAATCGACACCAATATTAAGCGATGCAGTTTTTTCCCATTTCAAATCCTCGTTACCTAAAGCATCTCCGGGATAAACACCAATATTAGTTTCAGAGCCATAAACATACGACATTGTCGACATTGTAAGGAAAGTCTTATATCGTCCAAGTCCTTGATTACCATTCACACCATACGATGCACGAAGTTTTATATAAGGGAAATTTTCACCGACAAAATCCTCTTCAGAGAGTGCCCAGGCTACAGAAAGTGAAGGGAAGTTGGCAAATTTATTATTCGCTCCGAATCCAGAGTAACCATCTCGCCTAATAGTACCGGTAAGAAAGTATCTGTTAATATAGGAATAAGCAACTCTACCCATGTAAGATATTCCATCCTCTTCCCAAGTACCACCATTCTCCGTGTTTGATACCGTATAGTTAGTTCCCAGGCCCAGACCATTATAACCCAGTGCTTGATTCTCAAAACCTTCAGCCTCAAGACGAGAGGTGTTTTGTGCTGAGTGCTCGAGACTGTAAAGGAATGTTGCATTAATGTTGTGACCGTTAAAATCACGCAAGTAAGTAAGAATATTATTTTGAATCCAACTGTTGTTGTAAATATGATCTTTACGTCCCCTGCCATTATTCGATGTACCATCAGGGTGATCGGTACCCCAAAAAGAAAAGTTATTTCTAATGTCAAGAGTGTTTGAGTAATTAATCTCTAGATTCAATCCGGTTATCCAAGGAAACTTTATTTTAGCATTGCCCACCATAAACAGATTATGCCGGAGGTCCTGGTTATCTGCATTAAGATAAACCAGTGGGTATTCCATATATGATTCTCCTGTTAAGAACATAACCTGATCAGGTTGTCCTATATTATTATTTGCAAGTGGACTTGCTCTTCTTGCATAGTACAAATCGGCAGGTTCTCCTGAATAGTCGCGATAAGTATATGCTACATTTGCATTCACTGTTAGCCAATCGGTAATTGCACTTTCTACATTTGTGCGCACAGTAACTCTCTCAAACTGATCATTTATAAGTACACCCTTTTCGTTTGCATAAGAACCGGAAACATAATAATTAGTCAATTTTGTTCCACCCGAGTAGCTCAGGTTGTAATTTTGAATTGGAGCTGTTCGAAGAACTTCGTCAACCCAATCAATTTCATTACCGGCAAGATAGTTGTCTTTCTCTTCTTGCGTGCGTAATGTTAACGCAACAATATTTCTATCAGTCACGTCTGGTCTTTGGGGTTTCCCTGCATGACTTGTTGGGTTTGTTCTATACCAATTATATAGCTCTTGCTGATAATAATAATCAGTAAGTCTTACAGCATATTGTTCGGCGTTCATTACTTTCATCGGATTATTAGTAATGGCTTGAAAACCGTAATACATATTAAAGTTAATTACAGGCTTTTCACTGGTACCTGTTTTTGTAGTAATCAAAACTACGCCGTTTGCCGATCTTGAACCATATACTGCAGCCGAACTGGCATCTTTTAAAATGTCAATTGACTCAACATCACTTACATTGATGTTAGCAATATCACCATTATAAATAATTCCATCAAGCACAATCAATGGCATTGATGATGCAGATAGAGTGTTTTGTCCCCTAATAGAAAAGTCCGGCTCTTCTCCGGCACCGCCGGTTTGTTGAACATTTATACCTGCAGAAGCTCCTGATAAGGCTTGCAGGACATTCAGATTTGACTGAAGTGATTTATCTTCCATAGATACTCTGGCAACAGCTCCTGTTAAATCACTTTTTCTCATTGTTCCGTAACCGACAGCAACAATTTCTTCCAATCCAATGGAGTCCTCGCCAAGTGCTACATCTATTATTGATTGATTCATTACAGATATTTCCTTTGTTTGCATACCCACAAAAGAAAATTGCAATATGTCTTCTTCGGAAACATCTGTAATTGTATAATTTCCATCTGCATCTGTGATTGTTCCTCTTGTGGTTCCCTTGATTAAAACAGTGACACCGGGCAATGACTCACCATAAGAATCATTTACTCTTCCACTAATAGTTTTTCCTTGTTGAGTTACTACCTCTATTTCTAATAAACTTTCTTTTGAGTTTGCTTCAGATACGGAAATAAAAGCTGAAACAAACAATAGAATAAAAACTGATTTAATAATCATCGAATAATAACTAAGGGATGTTTTACTCTTTAAAACAATACCTAATAAGTTGTTTTTTTCATGCATATGTAGGCGTTCTTTATAAATTAATAATTTTGGTCAATTTAACAGCGTTGGTAAAATTTAGACTAACTGTTGTTAGGGGAGAGGCTATTGTCGTTTTTTGTCAAATCATAGGCATCACGTGTTTATATATATTATATAGATAGATTTACATTTTCAAGAGTATCGATCATTTGCTTTCTTAGCATTAATAATTAAGTAGATTAATCAATATTTACATAATGTTAATGCAAAAAAACAAACAAATGTTGAGAAAACCAAATAAAATAGAAGATAAATTTCAAATAAAATAAATGTATCGCCCTAATATTTTTATTTAAATTAGTTATAATTGTCATATTTTATTAGCTTTTATTGTAAACCTATTTCAGGACTAGACACAACTATATAATGTTTTGTTCTTATAAAGTTCATACCAACTTCTTACCAACTCCTAACCAACTTCGGTTAAATAAGGACTAAATTAGGAGTTGGTTAGTATTTGGTAATAACTATTCAATAATTTGGTATTGATTTTGTAAATCTGACTAAAGTTGAAATATGTGTTAATGTTGTTGAAAATTGATGTTGTCAACAAATTTTAATTATATTTGTTATGTATTTAACTCCTTAAATGAAAACAACATTAAACAGCTTAGATTATGATGAAAAACAGAATGTTCTTAGCAGAAAAATGCAGGCAAAATATTGGATTCCCTTTGTTAGTGTTGTTAGTCACACTATTATTGTGTCCAAAAGTAAATGCAGCTTCCGGTGAACAACAACCAAATGGTAAGGTAATTACAGTTTCGGGTTATGTGACTTGCAAAGGGGAAAGAATTCCTGAAGTTTTAGTGGAAACTGTGCCAGCTAATGAGAGTACAGTTTCTGATAAAGAGGGTAAGTTTTCTATAGATGTTATGAAAGGAGGCTTACTAACTTTCAAGAAAGAAGGATATAAAGCTTATGAGTATATTGCTGATGAGCCCCGGGATAATATGATCGTTTGTTTACTGCCTGAAGATGAGTCGAGTGAGTCTGTTGAGCAAGCAGTTAAAGAAAAGCAAGAGGAAACTGAGGCCGTGATAATTATTAAAACTAAAAAAGAGAAAAAACAGGATTAAGTTGATTAATATTTTCCCGTAGTTGTATATGCATCGTGATAAAATATCAGTGTGCGGTTATCAGCTTTGGCTTTGTCCATAAAACGTTTTTTTTCTTCCATGGCAACAACCATACTGTTGTCGTATGCACACAACCAGCTTAGTTGCAGGTTAAGTGAAGTGGGTACCACATCCCCAGGGTATACGTATTTACCTTCCTTATTTTCAAATAAAACAACAATCTGGCCGGGTGTGTGACCATCATATAGTTCAAGGCGAATATTTTCGTCAAGTTGAATATCTTCCAGAACAAACTTCAACTGTCCTGCATCATAAACAGGCTCAATATTATCTGAAAAAAAAGACCCCCTCTCAAAAAGTGATGGCTTGCGGTAGTTATTCCACTGTTTAAGGCTCACGTGATATGTGGCGTTAGGGTAGGTTGGTACTAGTTCATTTTTATCATTTATGACAGTGCTTCCTCCGCTATGATCAAAATGTAGATGTGAGATAATAACATCTGTCACCTCTTCTGGTTCATATCCTATCTCGCATATTTCATCACGAATATCTACCAGGTTGTGTGGCTGAAAGAATTTTAATTGTTTAAGGTGCTTGTCTCCTATGCCGTTATCAATAAGTATTCGTCGGGTGTCAGTTTCTATAAAGATGCAACGCATCGACATAACGCACATGTTGTTTTCGTCGGTTTTATACTTAGCAGACCAGTATTTTTTAGGTACTGCTCCAAACATAACACCACCGTCACCCATGAAATAACCTGATTCAATAATATGATACTTGAGCATAAATGTTGTATTTTTGTAGCAAATTTACTATTAATAATGAAAATTCCAGATAAGAAAGAGAACATTGCAGAATACCTGCTCTTTATGTGGCAGATAGAAGACCTCTTAAGAGCTTATAATCTGGATATAGATAATATTCAGCAATCTATTATCAATTCTGTATATCAGACTGAGGAGGACAGAAAAAATGCCCGTGACTGGTATGAAGGATTGATCATAATGATGAAATCAGAAGGTGTTCAGGAGAAAGGACATCTTCAAATAAATAAAAATATTATTATAGATCTCACTGATGTTCATCTTCGCCTTCTAAAGAATCCGAAAGAGTCGGAGTATATAGGTATATATTACAACACACTTCCTTATATTGTGGAGTTGAGGTCAAAATCGACAGAAAATGAAATAGCTGAACTGGAAACATGTTTTACTGCCCTGTATGGATATCTGCTTCTGAAGATCCAGAAAAAAGATATTTCAAAAGAAACACAAGCTGCTGTTTCACAGATTACTTCTTTGCTACGGCTGCTTTCGAAGAAATACAAAGAGATTGATCAGGAAGAGTATTTTGATGAAAGGTGAATTTTAGGATGTAAAAAGTTTATTAAATATGGCGATAGTTTTAGAGGCAATAAAAATACTTGGAACAATTGGAAAAGAGATCCGTAAAGAGCAGTATTTTTATGGTTTGATTGAGAAAGGGGTATTGGTGACAGGTGCTGACGGTCAACTAGGTAGTGAGCTTAAAGAGATATCCAGGCAAATCAATTTACCCTTCAGGTTTCATTTTACAGATACAGACATACTGGATATTACCAGGCGCGAACAGGTTGATGAGTTTGTAAAAATCAATCAGATAGAATATATTATAAATTGTGCGGCATACACTGCTGTGGATAAAGCTGAAACTGACAAGGAGATGGCTTTTGCCGTGAATGTTACCGGTATTGAGAATATTGCTGATGTTGCGAAAAAATATCAAGCAAAAGTAATTCACATTTCTACAGATTTTGTTTTTGATGGTGAATCTGATATCCCTTATAAAGAAAGTGACAGTGTAAACCCGCTATCTGTTTATGGAGAAACAAAACTTGAGGGTGAGAAAGTTTTACAGTCGCTAGCTTCAGAATGGATAATAATCCGCACAAGCTGGTTGTATTCTACTTATGGAACAAATTTTGTCAAAACAATGATACGTTTGATGTCTGAAAGAGAAAGTATTAATGTTGTTGAGGATGAGATAGGAAGTCCAACATACGCAGCAGATCTGGCCGAAATGATCATGTATATCCTTCAATATTCAGAAGAGAAAGAATGGAAAACAGGTCTGTATCATTTCGCTAACAGAGGAGAAGTTTCAAGATTTGATCTTGCCAGTGAGATAAGACGTCAGGCAGGTATAGAAAAATGTGAACTGTTGGCTATAAGTTCAGAAAAATATGGAGCTTCTGCAAAACGACCCTCATACAGTGCCCTGGATACAACGAAAATTTCAAACGATTTCAAAGTAGAAATTCCTGAATGGGAAGATTCTCTCAAACGTTGTATAAACAAGTTAAAAACTAATTAAGAAGAAAATTTGAATAAATAGATGAATTTGAAAGAAGAAATAGGTCGGCGAAGGACTTTCGCTGTTATAAGTCACCCTGACGCAGGTAAAACTACGTTAACAGAAAAGCTTCTGCTATTTGGAGGTGCAATACATGTAGCCGGTGCAGTTAAATCAAACAAGATAAAGAAAACCGCCACATCCGACTGGATGGAGATTGAAAAACAGCGAGGTATATCAGTTGCTACGTCTGTTATGGGTTTCGAATACGAAGATTATAAAATAAATATACTTGATACTCCCGGTCACCAGGATTTTGCTGAAGACACATTTCGTACTTTAACAGCCGTTGATAGTGTGATTGTTGTTGTGGATGTTGCCAAAGGTGTTGAAACACAGACCCGCAAGCTTATGGAGGTTTGCCGTATGCGAAACACCCCGGTTATGGTTTTTGTAAACAAACTCGACAGGGAAGGTAAAGATCCGTTTGAGATTCTTGATGAGCTGGAGGAGGAATTGCAGATTAATGTACGCCCTCTGAGCTGGCCGATAGATATGGGTGACAGGTTTCGTGGTGTGTATAACCTATATCGTAACAGTCTGGATCTCTATAAACCGAGTAAACAGACTGTCACAGAGTCAGTGCACCTGGATATTGAGTCTCCTGAGCTGGAAAAACATTTAAGTCACGGTTTATCTGAAACCTTGAGGAGTGAAGTTGAAATAGTTACTGAAGTTTACCCTAAATTCGATCGTGAGCAATACCTTGCAGGAAAACTTGCTCCTGTATTTTTTGGATCTGCTTTGAATAATTTTGGTGTGAAAGAGCTGTTGGACTGCTTCGTGGAAATCGCTCCATCTCCCAGGAAAGTTCAAGCTGAGGAGAGGGTAGTTGAGCCATTGGAAGAAAATTTTACCGGGTTTGTTTTTAAAATACATGCCAATATGGATCCGAACCATCGCTCACGTATTGCATTCGTAAAGGTTTGTTCAGGCAAGTTTGAGCGTAATGTGAATTATAAGCATATACGTTTCAATAGGATGATGAAGTTTTCATCACCCACTGCTTTCATGGCTCAGAAAAAAGAGATTCTTGATGAGGCTTATGCAGGTGATATTGTTGGATTGCCCGATACAGGCAATTTCAAGATAGGTGATACGCTTACATCTGGTGAAGATCTGCATTTTAAGGGATTACCAAGTTTTTCACCTGAGATGTTTAAATACATTGAGAATGCCGATCCTCTTAAATCCAAACAACTACACAAAGGGGTTGAACAGCTTATGGATGAGGGGGTTGCTCAGCTTTTTACAAATCAGTTTAGTGGTAGAAAGATTATAGGTACAGTTGGGCAGCTTCAGTTTGAAGTGATTGAATATCGTTTACTGCATGAATATGGTGCACAATGCCGCTGGGAACCTATTCACCTTTATAAGGCGTGCTGGATTGAAAGTGATGATAAGGAACAGCTGGCTGATTTTAAAAAACGTAAGTATCAGTATCTGGCTTATGATAAGCAGGGTAGGGATGTGTTCCTTGCAGAGTCAAGATACATTCTTATGATGGCACAGCAGGATTTCAAGAATATTCGCTTCCACTTCAACTCGGAGTTCTGAATCAGGTATTACTGTATAAATAACCCCTTTCGTCCAGTCATGATGAAAGGGGTTTTGTTTGCTTGGGGGGAGGATTTATTTTACATCTACCGGGGCATCTTTCGCCAGATGTACGGTCATCTGCGGGAATGGAATATTTAGTCCGTGTTTAACCAATGCTTCGTAAGCTTGCTCGTTGAGATCGAAGGAGACCGGCCAATAATCACCAGACAGTGTCCATACCCTCAGTACAAAGTCGATGGAGCTGTCATTCATTTTCACCATTCGTGATAATGGAGCAGGATCTTTCAACACCTGCGGGTGTTTCTCCGCTAAATCGAGTAACAGCTGTTTTACCAGCTCCACATCTGACCCGTAGTCTACGTTAACAGTCAGATCTAAGCGGCGTGTTGGCTGGGTGCTATAGTTTATGATGTTACCGGTTGAGAGGGGACCATTCGGAATGTGTACCGTCTTGTTGTCAAAGGTAGTGAGAGTGGTATAAAGTATTCCCACTGACTGTACTGTACCCGCCACACCTTGTGCTTCGATATAATTACCACCTTTGAAGGGCTTGTTGAAAAGCAATATTACTCCTCCTGCAAAATTTGCCAGGTTGTCCTTCATGGCCAGACCTACGGCCAGACCAACGGAACCGATAATTGCTGCAATTGAAACAGTTTTTACACCTACTGCATTAATTAATATCATAAAAAGCACTACATACAGTAATGCCTGAATTACAGTTCTAAGAAAACCTTTAAGTACTATATCCCACGAACTTCTTCTAAGCACTCTTTCAAAAAGCTTATCGACTTTAGAAATTAGAAAGCGTCCTATAAAAAATATAAGTAGAGCGATTAATATATTTACTATCAGATCGATGCTCCAGGTTAGCGCATTGTCAAGAATTTGATTGATATTACCCTCTTTTGCTAATTCCGCAAAAGTTGATTGAGCATTGACAACCAGACTGTCGGCAGGAATATTAGTCTGTAGTATTGTATACATTTACATCTAATTTTAAATGATTTGATAATTATTGAATACAAAAGTACAAAAAAACGTTTATTTTTGTTCCTGATTACCTTAGTATGATAAAAATGAAATATATATTTATTTGTTTAATGCTTTTAACAGCGACATTGTCTTCTTTTGCTCAGTCACCGGGCTATATGGAGTGGGTGGACCGCTCAGCAGAGTATATTGATAAAAATCAACTCGACAGTGCTGCCACTGCTTTGTATAACGCCATGTCTCTTGAGCCGGCTAATGAAAATAATCCGGTTTTACTGTTAAATCTTGGAATACTTCAGCGCCAGCTGGGACATTATGACGATGCTTATATATCCTTTACTGCTTCACTAACGAGTAATCCGATTCCTGACATTGTATTGCATAACAGGGCGTCGTTGCTGGTTTTTTTAGGCAGATTTGATGAGGCAATGGAGGATTATAATGCTATAATAGCGGACTTTCCTCATGACAATGAAGCTTTTTATCGCAGGGGACTTCTTCACCTGGAGAATCATGACAGGACTAAGGCTGAAGCTGATTTTAAGAGATCAGAGGAAATTGATCCTGATAATATGTATACAAAATTGAGTAAGGCATTGATTTATAAACTGGACGACAAATGGGAGGAAGCAGCGAATGTGTATACATATATAATAGAAAATGATCCTGATCCTGATATTATTTTTTATTTAAACAGGGCCGAGTGTTATGTGAATACCAACCAAATGTTTAAAGCTTCTGCGGACTTACGCTCATTAGGTGATTCTCAGAGGAATAATCCTTATTTTTATTTCCTGAGAGGAAGGGTTAGGCTTGAACAATTTGATAAAACAGCAGCCAAAGCTGATTTTGAAAAAGCAAAGGAGCTGGGTTATGATTCTACCATTGTGGATGAGTGGCTTAAGAAGACCAAATAAATTAAAAGTTTAAATCTTATGAAGTGGGTCAGAAGAAACGACAGTGAAGCCAATTTTGAAGACAGAAGAGGCAGAGGCAGGGGAAAAAAGGCAGTTATCGGAGGAGCAGGAGCGGTTATAGTTGCCCTTATTGCATTATTGCTTGGGCAAGATCCTTTTGAAGCTGTAAATATGGTTAACAGTATCTCTCCCGGAGGTGAATCTGCTGAAATTGTGGATCCCTCAAGAGTAAATGAGAATGAGGAACTGAAAGTGTTTACACTTGGGGTGTTTAACAGTGCAAATGAGGTTTGGAATGAGATTTTTAGGACTCAGTTACAGCAAAATTATCAGAATCCTACATTAGTGACTTTCACAGATGCCACCACATCAGAATGCGGTGGAGCCACTTCATCAGTTGGTCCGTTTTATTGTCCAGCTGATTATAAGATGTATATAGACCTGAACTTTTTTCATCAGTTGAGGAATGATTTTGGTGCAAAGGGGGATCTTGCAATGGCTTATGTTACAGCCCATGAAGTGGGACATCACGTACAAAAACTGCTTGGAATTCTTGATCAGGTAAATCAGTACAGAGGCAGAATTAGTGAAACAGAATTCAATAAACTAAATGTAAAGCTTGAGCTTCAGGCTGATTTTCTGGCTGGTGTATGGGTGAATTATGCACAGCGTATGAATATTATTAAACTTGAGCCAGGTGATCTGGAGTCAGCTATAAGTGCAACAACAGCTGTTGGTGACGATACAATTCAAAAAAGAGCTATGGGTTATACGGTTCCGGATTCATTTACACATGGCACATCAGCAGAGCGCACTTACTGGTTTCGATTAGGTATGGAGACTGGAGATATTAGTAGAGGAGATACTTTCAGCAATTAGTACACCCGGCGAGAATCGAACTCGCATCGTCGGAACCGGAATCCGGTATTCTATCCATTGAACTACGGGTGCATTTTGTCTTATCTGAAAGAGGAATCTTCCCATTTTAGTGTTATGGAATCGCTCTTCAAAAATGGTGTTATTCCTGCTATTTGTATATCCGATATACGTTCTTTATAATTAAAGATAAGTAGCAGGTCATCGTTGTTTTCATTGAACTCTGCTGATATAGGATAAATGTCAGGCAAAGATAGGGCATATTTATAATTTTCCGAGCCTTTTTGTGAAGAATCAAAGAAAATTTCTGCTGAAACCTCATCCAGGAAAGTATCACTATCTAATTTTTTCCATTCAGTTGTGTAAAATGATATATCACTATCGCATAACTTTGTGTCTACTCCTCCGCATACCGTTTTTATAACACATACAATAGAAGAGTCCTTTGTGACAGGCAAAAGCTTCAATTGCATGTTGCCTATGTTTGAGGTCTCAATTTTAATGAAATCGTCACCTTGTTTAACTTTTCGTATTTCTCCAAACATAAAGGGGACAGATGTTTCGGTTGTATCTACCAACAGTAGTGTTTTATTGGCCTCTGTTATTCCTGGCAATAGTTCAGCAGGCATAGAAATGAACACATCTACGGCATTTTGTGCTTGAATTGTAACTGTAAAAATTAGACAAACTAATAGAAAAATTCTGTTTTTGTTAATCATTTATTTTGATTTTCATTTAATTGATCAATAATAGAAATTCTCTCAAAATTATGTATCCGTTTATAGTTTTGGAGCATAGTACGCACCAAACTTCTGTATGTTAGCTATGTCCCTGGTTTCATATACTGTGAGACGTAGTTTGGCAGGAGATATATCCGGAAATCTGAGTAATCGTTTATAACCTATTGTAGTTCCTTCTGTCAATACTATCCACTTATCGTTGATAAAACCCTCAACACTGAATTTTTCCACACGCTGACCTTTTAATATATCCTCTTGCAGCATAATAGTGTTAATTGTTTCACCAGGAATAACATTGTATTCCTTTGAATCTCCTGATCGCGCTTTCCAGTATGCGTCACCATCAGTGAGTTTGTCATTACTAAATGTGTTGCTTATATATGTGCCAAATTGATTGAGTCTTTCAACATCTAATTCATATATCCTACCTCTTTTATCAGGCGGAACATTCAGAAGCAAAACTGAATTCATCCCTACTGATTGAAAATAAATATCAACCAGATCGTTTAAAGTTTTTACCTGCTGATTTTCTTCTTCGTGATAGAACCAACCAGGGCGAATAGAAACATCAACTTCAGAAGGGTACCAGTATACCGAATTTGATTCTTCAATAAGAATACTACTACCAAGATCCTCAGATGTAGTGGTGATATTCAAACGTATATTCTCATTTATAATTGCATCACTAATATTTGGCTGTAGTGGTGTGACGCTCCATTCTGTCTCTCTGCCCAAACCATTTTCGTTTCCTACCCATCTTATGTCATTTCCCATGATCGCTTTCACAGCTGAAGGCTGAAGGCTGTCAATGACATGATAAAAACGCTGCCAGTTGTATTCCTGAACCTTACCATTTGGTCCCTCTCCATTGGCACCATCAAACCATATCTCATTTATCTCTCCGTAGTTGGTAAGTAATTCAGTTAACTGCTGAACAAAAAAGTCATTATATGCAGGGGAGTCGCCATAACTTTCAGCATTGCGGTCCCATGGTGAGAGGTAGATTCCAAATTTCATATTATACTTCTCACAAGCATCCCTTACTTCATTCACAACATCACCATTTCCATTCCTCCAGGAAGATGAAGCTACAGAATGGTTGGTGGTTTCAGTTGGCCACAAGCAAAAGCCATCGTGATGCTTTGCTGTAAGAACAATCATTTTAAATCCTGCATTCTGCAGAGAAGTTACCCACTGTTCAGCATCAAAATCAGTAGGGTTGAATAGTTCGGGGTCTTCATTTCCCTCTCCCCATTCTTTCCCGGTAAAGGTGTTTATTCCAAAATGAATAAATGCTGTAAGTTCCATTTGTTGCCATTCGTACTGATGTTTGTTGGGAACCACATAAGCAGCAAGTTTTACTTTTTGATCTGATGTGACAAAGTCTGGGAAAGTGAGCTCTTTCTCAAAATAAGTATTGGCTCTTTGACTGCATCCGGATAGTATTATTGACAGGGATAAAATTACATAAGTGACTTTTCTCATCTGGATATCATTAAATGTGATTAACAAAGTTACAATTTTTGTAGTAAACACAAATAAAAAAACCACCCTTTTGAGGTGGTTCCGGCTAAGCACGCAACTTTTCTTATAGATTAGATGCAGCTTCTTCAACAACTTGATTTAATGTGTCTGCAGCAGCGGCAGCTTCAGCTTCTATAACAGCTTGAATGCTGTCTGCCTGAACTTTTAAGATGCTGTCAACTCTAGCCACTTCTGCAAGGCTGTCTAATCTAGCTTTTTCAGCTTTCACCTGTGCATTGTTGCAAGAAACTAAACCTAAAATTGCAATTGTAGCAACCAAAAACAATACTTTCTTCATTTTTTAGAAAAATTTAAACGATAAATAATTTTGTTCACAAAATTAAAATGTTCTCTTTCTTACGTGCTAATAAAATGGTTAACTGACGGGTAGTCAGTGTGCTATTAGAAAACGTTCGTCTAAAAACGATGCAAAATTACATCAAAAACATGTTATGTAGCATGTTTTGCTAAAAAAAGTGTAGTTAAATAATGTTATAAATTCTTTTGGTCTGATTTACACTCTATTACAGTTATTAATGTTCGTGTGTATGTTCGTGTTCATGTGCTGCAATACTTTCCTGTTGGGTTTGATGAACAGTAGAGTGAGGATGTTCTACAGGAGAATATATTGAATATACCTTAAGTGGTTTATCAGAATCATTTACAAGATTATGCCATTTTCCTGCAGGAATAAATATAGCAAAATCATCCTCTACACGTTCCTCAAAATTAAAAACTCCCTCTTCATCACCCATATACATTATTCCGCTGCCTGCTTCAACTCGAAGGAATTGATCAATATCAGGATGCATTTCTTCGCCGATATCATTACCAGCAGGAATGCTCATTACAGTTAATTGCATATAAGTGCCTGTCCAAATTGAGGTTCTGTAGGTTTCGTTTTGAACGGTATAATCCTCAATATTAAACACAAAAGGTTCTGGTCCGAAATCTCTGAATTCCACTTCTGAAGCAACATACGATGGTATTACTTCAGGCTGTTTCTGTTCAACTGTCGGTTGAGTGCATGCAGCTAAATAGAAAAATGTTCCTAAAAATAGAAATAAAACTGTTTTCTTCATATTTACTTTTTTTTAGACTGATAAGTTACATAAATATAGCATAAATAAAACTTATTAGTCATTGATTATCAATGTATTCAGTAAAGATAGTAAAAAAACAACTTTGAGCAAAATTTACTGATACAAATATCTTTTTATACTTTTCTTAGGGGTTTTTTCGAATTCTTTTTCCATAATTTCTATTCCGCTCAATCTTTCATATTTAGCGACCACCTTGTTAAGCAGACCTTTATTGTCCTCCATGATCTCTGTCAGTCTCTCAAGAGAAATATTGTTTGATTTTAATGCCTCTTTATCAGGATAAACCAAGGCTATCAGCTTATTGTCTCGTAAAACAACAACACTGTCAGCTATATAGGGGAGATTGTTCAGTCTTGATTCGATCTCTTCAGGGTAGATGTTCTGTCCGTTTGCAGAAAGAATCATTGTTTTTAAGCGTCCTTTTATAAATAACCTACTTCCCCTCATGATTCCTAAATCACCTGTTTTAAGCCAGCCATCATTAGTAAAAGCTGCTTTAGTAGCTTCAGGATTTCTGTAATACCCACTCATAACATTTTCTCCTCTGACCTGAATTTCACCTGGATCATTTTCCGGATCTGTTGAATCTATACGCGCTTCCATAATATCTTTGAGTACCGAACCGCAGGATGCTGGTATAAAATCATTGTGGTGATCATAAGCTATCAGCGGGGCGCATTCAGTCATGCCATATCCCACTGTAAAAGGGAACCTCATCCTATAAAAAAAAGCTTCAACTTCGGCATTCAAAGCGGCACCACCTATGATTACTTCCCTGAAATTTCCGCCAAGAGATTTAATAAGTGAGTTTTTTATCTTATTAAGAATCAATTTATCTATACCTTTTATCTTAAGTAAGAATTTTACAAGAGGCTGAGATATAACGGGTAGTATTTTCTTTTTATATATCTTCTCGAAAATAAGTGGTACAGTAATTATGATATTAGGTCTTACTTCGTCAAGAGCATTTATGAGATTCTGTGGAGTCGGTGATACACCAAGAAGAGTAATATGTACCCCTGTGGATAGGGAGTATAGAAAATCAAAAGCGCAGCCGTAAACATGTGCCATTGGTAGAAAAGCGAGGATGCGTTCACCGGGAAAAAGCAGATTTAGCTTACCGGCATAAGTTATATTCCCGGCAAAATTATTGGCAGTAATCATAACACCTTTGCTGTAACCTGTTGTACCGGAAGTGTAATTAATACAAACAACTTCACTATTATCAACTTTGGCATACTTAATATCTTCTTTTTTAAAACCATCAGGAAAAACTTTATTGAACCTTTTGTCAATAGATTTAGCGGTCTCTTCAGCTTTTTCATTACTACTTTTAAGCAGAGCAAAAGAGGGTGTCTCGAAAACAGTTATGTTTATATTATTCTTATTAATATTTTCCCATAATGAGCTATTTATGAATGCCAGTTTTGACTCGGAATGATCTATAATATGCTCTATGCTTTCAGGATTGAATTCGTGAAGAATTGGAACAATTACAGTTCCGTAAGTAATGGTTGCCATGAAAAGTATTGACCAGGAGGAGTGATTTTTACCAACAAGTGATATTCTATCTCCTTTTTCGATTCCAAGTTCAGAAAAAAGGATATGAATCTTTGCAATTTCTGCTGCAAGTTCACCATAAGTGTATGACTTATCCCCTTTATAATCAGTTAATGCCGGTAGGTTCCAGTTCTTTTTAAAACTGTCCTCGTATGTTTTTATGAAATTTTGTTCAATCATAATTTATTTTTAATGGATTGCACACTTTTGCAAACCGTGTGCAAAAATAATTGCTAAAAGTCTATTATCAAAGAAAAGATGATAATAAATTAAGACAAAAATTGTAATTTTGCATATTATGATTGATCATTCAATATTTCAAAATAAAACTGCCGCTTATTATACTTTGGGTTGTAAGTTGAATTTTGCTGAGACATCGGCAATTGGCAGACAATTGTACAATTCAGGAATTACTCGTGTTCGTAAAGGGCAACAAGCTGATATTTGTGTAATTAACACTTGCTCTGTAACTGAATTGGCAGACAAAAAAGGCAGACAGGCAATCAGAAAGGCAATTCTGGAAAATCCAAATGCTTTTGTAGTTGTAACAGGTTGCTATGCACAGTTGAAACCGGAAGAAATTGCTGAAATTGATGGAGTGGATTTAGTTTTAGGTGCTGAACAAAAGCTAGATGTAGTTCAGTACCTTGATGACCTGAAGAAAAAAGATAAAGGTGAGGTTGTAACTTCAAAGACTCACAGGATAAGATCATTTGTGCCTTCAGTTTCAGCAGACGACCGTACACGTTATTTTCTGAAAGTTCAGGATGGATGTGATTACTTTTGCTCGTTTTGCACTATTCCCTTTGCCCGGGGTAGAAGCAGAAATGGATCAATTGCTGATTTGGTAAAACAGGCAGAACAAGTTGTTCAGGAAGGGGGTAAGGAAATAGTCCTTACAGGAGTCAATATTGGTGATTTTGGTCACACAACAAATGAGAGCTTTTTGGATTTACTGAAAGAACTCGACGATGTCGAGGGTGTTATACGTTACCGTATTTCTTCTATTGAACCTAATCTTCTTTCGGATGAAATAATTGATTTTGTTGCAGGTTCTAAAAGGTTTGCGCCACATTTTCATATGCCTCTGCAGGCCGGAAGTGATGATGTTCTTAAGTTTATGAAGCGAAAGTATGACACATCCCTCTTTCGTCATAAAATTGATAAGATAAAAACAGTTTTACCGGATGCATTTATTGGTGTGGATGTAATAGTTGGTGTACGTGGAGAAACTGATGATTATTTTAAAGATAGTGAGGATTTTATCCGTTCACTTGATATATCTAAACTTCATGTTTTCACTTACTCAGAACGACCGGGTACACAAGCTCTTAATATTGATTATGTTGTGGATCCAAAAACTAAACACGCTCGCAGTAAAGCTTTGCTGGATATCTCTGATGAAAAACATAGAGTGTTTATGGAATCACACAAAGGTACTAGAAAAAAAGTACTATTCGAGCATACAAAACGTGGAAAAAGGATGCATGGATTCACTGAAAATTATCTGAAACTGTATTCAGATTACGACCCTAAGTACATAAACAAGGTAATAGAAGTTGAAGTAGGAGAGTATGATGAAAATGAAATGGCAATGAAAGCACTTTTTTAATGGATGACGAGGAGCGAAATAAAAAAAGTATAGGTTACTCTCTGCTGTATGCAGTGACTTACCTTCATGCCCTATTGCCATTTTCAGTTCTCTATTTTTTATCAGATATTCTCTACTTTGTAGTTTATTATATGGTAAGATACCGTAGAAAACTGGTCAGACGTAATATAAAAAAATCATTTCCGGGAAAATCTGAAAAGAAAATTATCAGAATAGAAAAAGATTTTTATCACCATCTGTGTGACTATTTTGTAGAGACAATAAAAACCCTTCATATTTCTGATGAAGAGGTGCAAAAAAGGATGAAGTTTGAGAATCCGGAAATAATAGACCGACTTACTGCAGGTGGCAATTCCTGTATCCTAAGTCTTGGGCACTACGCTAACTGGGAATGGGTAACGACAATAGGTTTTCATCTGTCTTCCGATACTAAGAAGGGTCTTGTTTACAAAAAGCTCCACTCTGATGCATTTGACAGACTTTTTCTTAAAATACGCAGTCGTTTTCAGTCTACACCAATCGAGATGCGTAGTGCATACAGGAAATTGATAGAATCAAAGCGTAATAATGAAACAGTTGTTGTAGGATTCCTTACAGATCAGCGACCACCAAAAAGCAAAGGGCATTACTGGACTATGTTCATGAATCAGGATACTGTTGTACAGACAGGAATGGAAAGAATAGCTAAACTACTCGGCTTGTCGATAGTTTATCTTGATATCACAAAAGTTAAAAGAGGGCATTATGTCGGCAAGTTTTTCGTTATCACACCTGATGCTTCAAATGAGCCTGAGTTTGAAATTATGGAGAGATATATTAATAAACTTGAGGATACAATTAAAAAAGATCCGGCGTATTATCTGTGGTCACATAACCGTTGGAAGTTTAAAAAAGAGAGTGTGGAAGAAGAAATTGAAATTAATAAAGAGCAAATATTGGAAGCTGACGTATGAGTATTAATTCAATAGATAGTGATATTAAAACATCAGTTGTAATTTTAAACTGGAATGGGAAGAATTTACTGGAACATTTTTTGCCTCAGGTAATTGAACATACTCAAAGTGAAAAGAGTAGAGTGATTGTTGCAGACAATGGGTCTACAGACGATTCTGTTTATTTTATGCAAATTAATTTTCCGGAAATTCAACTTATAACCCTGAATAATAATTATGGATTTGCTGATGGTTACAATAAAGCATTGCTACAAATAGATTCTGAATATGTTGTACTTCTTAATTCTGATGTTGAAACAACTCCCGGTTGGCTGGATGAATTAATTTCTTATATGGATAATAATCCTGAAGTTGCGGCAGTTCAGCCTAAGATTCTTTCTTATAAAGAAAAACATAAGTTTGAGTACGCAGGTGCATCGGGAGGATATATCGATCGATTTGGCTATCCTTTTTGCAGAGGGAGAATTCTTGATAAAGTTGAAGAAGATATGGGTCAATATGATAAAGAAACGCCAATTTTTTGGGCTACCGGTGCCTGTTTTTGTATTAGAAAGAAAGATTTTACAGAAGTGGGTGGACTCGATGGCCGTTTCTTTGCACACATGGAAGAGATTGACTTATGCTGGCGCTTAAATGCAAGAGGTAGAAAAGTTATGTGCATACCTTCGTCTGTTGTTTACCATGTTGGAGGTGCTTCTTTGAGTAAGGATAATCCTAAAAAAATGTATCTCAATTTCCGTAACAACCTATTAATGCTATATAAGAATGTTCCCAGAAGATCCTTTTTTTTTACTTTCTTAATACGCCTATTTTTTGATGTTCTTGCATATATTCACCTAATCTTTAAAGGGGAATTTAAAAATGCATATTCAGTCATAGATGCATACAGGGATTTCTTTGAAATGCGGGAGTCATATAAGTCAATCCGCAGAGATAATCTTATTAAAGCCACCCAAAAGCGAATCCCGACACAGTATAAAGGAAGTATTCTGCTACAATTTTATTCTGGAAAGAAAACTTATAATTCCTTATTTGGAAAATAAGAAGTGTTCATTCGAAATTAAAACTAAGTGTTATCATTCTTGAAGTTGCTTTAGAAAGAGAGTTAGCATAATTAAGAAGTTCCTCAGATTCCAAATCATCTCTATCTTTTTCTAGCAAATCTTTTAATCCAAAACTGAATTTAATTTCAGGTGCAAGTTTGAATAATGGTAAATAAAAATCACTTCCTACTCCTACTTCAATACCAAAATCATTCTGTTTAAGAAGGACTGCAAGTTTTTTTTTCTGTACCAGTTCAATATTTGAAAATCCTCCTATTAGAATATAGGGTCTGAAATTATTAGTTCTTCGAGCAGATATTTTTAGCAAAACCGGTAACGAAACATAATTATTTTTTATTCGTGTCTTAAACTCTTCCCCTGATACTTGCTCTTTGAAAATAAATAACTTATCACCTAAGTACAGAGTCGGAATTAATCTCATATTCAGAAAATCATTAATATACATATCACCAATTAGTCCAACCGTAAATCCAGGTGAGTATTTGGGGATTTCTGAAAACCAAACTTCTCCATTTTCATTCATGAAACCTGAATGTGTTAGTATCAGATCCTGAGTATGCAAGCCAATTGTGAAACCCAAATGAAAAATTCTTCTGTCTGCATAAGGCTGATTTTGCAGTTTTAGGTGCTGTGCATTTAGATTTGCTGAAAGAGACAGAAACAAGAGGATGTATACTATTTTATTACTCATAATAGATTTAACGTATATAATTACAAGTTATTGTTTTAAATATTGGGAACTGTCACTGTAATTCTCTCTAATTAAATAAAAATTATATTATTCAATCATTATTATCGAGACCTGTTACAAATATTACTAAAATAAATCAGAAACATTTTTCTGATTGAATAAAAACAGTAACTTTGCATAATATAAATTATTTTAATAACTAAACTTTTTATTTATTATGGCTTACGTAATAGACGACACTTGTATTGCTTGTGGAACTTGTATTGATGAATGCCCTGTAGATGCAATCTCTGAAGGCGATATTTATGTAATCGACGCAGAAGTTTGTACAGATTGTGGCGCATGCGCTGATGTTTGTCCCACCGAGTCAATTCACCCGGCATAGATAGCTCCTGTACTGGAAAAAAAGAGGCCTGGTATATAATTTATCCGGCCTCTTTTTGTTTGACTAGTCATAGTCCTAAATTAAAGATATAAAAAACGCCCCCAACTGGAGGCGTTATTTTGATTTTTATAAACTTATTAGTTATAAATACTTTTGCTTAAGCATTTACAGAATTCATGTGAGCGATAAGATCGAGCAGTTTTACAGAGAACGCCCATTCGTTATCATACCATGAAAGAACTTTAACGAAGGTAGGACTTAATTGAATACCACCCTTTTCATCAAAGATTGAAGTGTGAGGGTCACCGATGAAGTCGCTTGAAACAACTGCTTCGTCAGTATAACCAAGAACACCTTTCAGTTCTCCTTCTGAAGCTTCCTTCATTGCAGCGCAAATTTCTTCATAAGTAGTTTCTTTTTCAAGACGAGCTGTAAGGTCTACTACAGAAACGTCAAGCGTAGGAACACGTAGTGACATACCAGTTAACTTGCCGTTAAGTTCTGGAATAACTTTACCTACTGCTTTAGCTGCACCTGTAGATGATGGGATGATGTTGCCTGATGCAGCACGTCCGCCTCTCCAGTCTTTTGCTGAAGGACCGTCAACTGTTTTTTGTGTTGCAGTTGTTGAGTGAACTGTAGTCATTAATGCTTCTACAATACCAAACTTGTCGTTCAATACTTTTGCAATAGGAGCAAGACAGTTAGTAGTACATGAAGCATTAGATACAAATTGTTCACCTTTAGTGTATGTCTTGTGGTTTACACCTACAACATACATGCGGGTGTCGTCTTTTGAAGGACCTGACATAACTACATATTTTGCACCTGCATCGATATGAGCTTGAGCTTTTTCTTTTGTTAAGAAAAGTCCAGTAGATTCAACAACATACTCAGCACCTATAGCATCCCATTTAAGATCAGCCGGGTTTCTTTCTGAAGTTACACGGATTTCGTTACCGTTTACAACCAGTTTGCCATCTTTTACGTCAATAGTTCCGTTGAACTTGCCATGGATAGTGTCATACTTTAACATATAAGCAATGTAATCTACATCCAGTAAATCGTTTATACCCACTACCTGGATATCATTTCTTTCCTGAGCTGCACGGAAAACTAAGCGTCCGATGCGACCGAATCCGTTAATACCTACTTTAATCATACTTTATTGAATTTTATTTGTTAAAAGTGTTCTATATTAAACCCTAAAATCTAATCGAATGGCAAAAATACAATTTCTTTTCTTTTGAATGAAATATTTTCAATCAAAAATCTGTAAATTATAGCTGTAACCGCATCATCTGCCTCTCATCATCAAGATCTTTTTCAAATTTGTATCCGAATCTTGTGTTTAATTTAATCGAGCGTACATTGCTTTTTAACTGGATGGTGTAAATTGATTCGAGTCCGATCTCTTTGCCGTGCTGATGAATTCTATCCATCATATCTATTGCTACACCTTTACCCTCGTAGTACTTGTCGCCCACATAACCATATAATTCGGCATCTTTTCCGTTAATTTTTTTGAGTCCACCAACTGCTATGGGTTTACCATTGTGCCAGCCGACGATTATCCAGTAGTCGGTACGTGTCTTCAGACTATTATACCACTCGCGTTGAGATTGTTTGTCAAAATCCGGAGTGTCTGTAAGTCTTTTCATTTCAGGATCGTTGAGCCATTCCCAAGATTTCTCTAGTGCCACTTCGTCCATCTCTTTAATCTCAAGTTCAACTATTCTTCTAAATTCCATTTTTATTTAATTTTAGTAAGTTTAGTGTTAGTTATTTCATCATAGCTTTTATTGTTTAGGATAAACCCCGGTATGACAAATGCTATAAACCAGGCCAAAGACTCAACAAGCAATTGTTCAGGAAGTTCAAAATAAGATGCAACAAGTGCCAGTATCCCAAAAAACACTCCTCCCAGGGAGAAGTAAAAGAACTTAAGAATCACTCCTGTCATTATGATTGTAATAGCTGTAACTGCCATAAAGAGGGGGTGTTGCAGTTTAAAATTTATTTGATGGAGTACATTATACTGAATTAGATTAATCAGAACCATACAACCAATAAGTGAAATCCATAGAAAATACAATGCTTTTCGTTTGGATCTTCCCCTTTTGTCTTTTCTTATTTCGATCAGATAGTATCCTGTAAAGGTAATGACTATTACAGGTAGTATTATTTTAAAAAGGTTCATAATATCCTCTGCAAAGAATGTATAAACTACTCTCATCTCAATGTACCTAATGAGAGATATAATAAGTAATAAACACCCCCACAAAATGAACAGGGTGCCTTGCTTTTTCATAATATTTTTAAAAAAACCAATCATTACTATGAAATAAGTCTATAATATATATAAACAAAATATAACTTATTGTGTTCGTTTGAAATATAAATATATCCCTAGCAAATCTATTAAACGGAATTACTGGAACCTCTTACACATTCACTAAAATTCGCTATCTTTGTGCTTCCAATTTAGTATATCAATTTTCAATAAATATTTAATTAAAAAGATAAATGGCTGACGATAAAAAGATAATTTTTTCAATGGTGGGAGTGAGCAAAACTTTTCCCCCGCATAAGCAGGTTCTTAAAGATATTTACCTTTCGTTTTACTATGGTGCCAAGATTGGTATAATCGGGTTGAACGGTTCCGGTAAATCGACTCTACTGAAGATTATTGCAGGTATCGAGAAAGAGTTTCAGGGTGATGTAGTATCTGATAAAAGTTTTTCGGTTGGCTATCTAGAGCAGGATCCTAAACTGGACGCAGAGAAGACGGTAATTGACATTGTTCGAGAAGGTGTAAAGCCGGTAATGGATTTGTTGGAAGAGTATGAAGGGATCAATTTGAAATTTGGCTTACCAGAGTATTACGAAAATGAGGATAAGATGAATTCTCTGTTTACCCGTCAGGCTGAATTACAGGACAAGTTAGATGCAAGTGATGCGTGGAATATTGATAACAGACTTGATCGTGCAATGGATGCATTGCGTTGTCCGCCTGAAAATCAGCCTATTAGTGAGCTGTCAGGTGGTGAGCGCCGTCGTGTGGCTCTTTGTCGTCTGTTACTTCAGGAGCCGGATGTTTTACTCCTGGATGAGCCAACTAACCATTTGGATGCAGAGTCAATCGATTGGCTTGAACAGCATTTGCAACAATATCAGGGTACAGTGATTTGTATTACTCACGACCGTTATTTCCTTGATCACGTAGCGGGCTGGATTCTAGAGCTTGACCGGGGTGAGGGTATTCCATGGAAGGGAAATTATACTTCATGGCTGGAGCAGAAGACCAAAAGAATGGAGCAGGAGGAAAAGCAAGCTAGTAAGCGCAGGAAGACTCTGGAGCGTGAGCTCGAATGGATTAACCTAGCCCCTAAAGCACGTCATGCAAAGGGTAAGGCGCGTATCAACTCGTATGAGCAGATGCTGAATCAGGATCAGAAAGAGCGAGAGGAGAAGCTGGAGATATTTATTCCTAACGGTCCTCGTTTAGGTAACAAAGTGATTGAAGCTCATGGAGTTTCAAAAGCTTTTGGGGATAAACTTTTATTTGATAATCTGAACTTCATGTTGCCTCCTAATGGGATTGTTGGTGTTATAGGTCCTAATGGTGCAGGTAAAACTACTCTTTTCCGACTAATTGAAGGAATGGAGACTCCAGATGCGGGGACTTTTGAGGTTGGCGAAACTGTTGTTACTGCTTATGTTGATCAGGCACATGAGGCTATTGATCCAAATAAGACCGTTTATCAAGTTGTTTCAGGTGGTTCTGAATTTGTTAGAGTAGGTGGAAGAGATATTAACTCAAGAGCTTACCTTGCACGTTTTAATTTCTCTGGTGCTGATCAGGAGAAACTTTGCGGTGTGCTTTCGGGTGGTGAGAGAAACAGGCTGCACTTGGCACTTACACTTAAAGCAGGTGCAAATGTACTTTTGCTAGACGAACCCACCAATGATATAGATGTGAACACTTTACGTGCTCTGGAAGAGGGCCTTGAAAGCTTTGCAGGTTGTGCAGTTGTTATTTCTCACGATAGATGGTTTCTGGACAGAATATGTACTCATATTCTTGCTTTTGAAGGTAATTCAGAAGTGTTTTACTTTGAGGGATCATACAGTGAGTATGAAGAGAATAAGAAAATGAGGTTAGGAAATACAGAACCTAAAAGGGTTAGATATAGAAAGTTGTAAGAAATCAAGACTAATCAAACGTAAACAGTAAAATGGCGACAAGAAAAACAATATTGTTTGTATTGACAACAGTCTTGAGTTTTGCTCTTAACGGTCAGAATATTCTGATTAAAGGAAGGGTGCTGGACGCAGAATATCTGACGCCAGTGCCTTATGCTGCGGTTTATATCCATAATACTCCAATTGGAGTTGTAACTGATAATGTGGGAGAGTTCTCTTTTGAAGCCCCCCTTTCATTGAAACACGAAACGCTTGTTGTCGCCAGGCAAAAATATGAAATTCAATATCTAAAGCTTGACGAGCAGTTATTTTCTGAAATGATTGTTTTCATGGAGCCTGACAACTTTGCCATCCGTTCGAAGGAGTTTCAGGATAGTTTAAATGCAGGCTCCAATAAATTTGCTTCTACGGTAAGTAAGGTGGCTGATTTTATAAAAGACGACTGGATTCCACTTGGCAATCCACAAACAAACAAGTTCGATGCTGGTCGCATTCAGACATTTCCCACCTACAATCCAATTGAGGGGCTTCGTTTAAGAGCAGGTGTTGCTTCGAATTCAAGATTAAGCACGAACTTCTTCATGAGTAGTTATGTAGCTTACGGATTTGGTGATCATAGATGGAAGTACAGAGGTGAATTAACATATTCATTTGACAAAAAAGTGTATCATGAGAATGAGTTTCCAAAAAACAAACTAGCGTTGGTTTACGAGAATGATCTCTACTCACCGGGTGAAATGCATCCGAGGTCACCAAATAATCTACTTTTAATAACTTTCAGAAGGTCGGAGAATGAGGCAACATATCGCAATTTTGCAGAAGTTAATTATGAGAGGGAGTATAAAAACGGTTTAGCACATACTTTTTGGGTAAGGAGATCACGGTTAACTCCTCAAGGTAGTTTAAGATTTGATTACCAGTTGGATAATATGGGTTTTAATGATAAAGAGCTAGTCAATTCAGAAGCAGGGGTTCTCGTCAGATACTCCTTTGGTGAGGCTTATGAACAGCAAAAAAGAAGAAGAAAACCAATAGAGCTGACTAGTCCGGTTTTCTTTCTTTCCCATACAGTTGGTGCTTATGTGCAGTTTGACAAAAGTCACACTTATCATCGCTCTGAACTCTCTGCGCAGAAACGTTTTTTACTTGGGAATACCGGTCGTTTGGATGCAGTAGGTGAAGTTATGAAAGTATGGAGCAGAGTACCTTTCCCACTGCTTGTTTATCCCAATCAAAGACATAGACATCATATTGAGAACAATGCATTTTTCCTGAATCGCGCACTGGAGTTTGTAGCAGATGAACAGTATACTTTTAGATTTACCTTTGTGGGGGATGACCTGCTATTGGCTAAAATTCCGATAATGAATCAATTGCAGATTAGGGAATTAATATCTTTACGAGCATCATACGGCAGATTAAGCGATATAAACCTACCGGGAAATGCTGAGTTATATGATTTTCCTGATATATCTTTTGAGTATGATTCTGTGCCTTATGTTGAAGGTACAATTGGTTTTACGAATTTACTTGGACTGCTTCGTGTGGAGTATGTTCACAGGTTTACTTACCGACATCACCCTGATGCGTTACTGGGAAAAATAAGGGTTGACGTTACTTTGTAATATTTCGGAATAATTCATAATAGATATATTTTTCTTAAAATTTAGGTCAACCTTTAGCAGAATGTTAATATGAAAATAAAAACATTTTTGATCAAAACAGTTATATCAAAACATTAATAACACTCTTAATGTGAATAATTAGCTTAGAAATGAAAAACTGGTTAAAAGAATTAAAAAACCATATAACTGATGCTTGGATAAATGTGTTCTGGAAAAATCCTAACCATCTGTGGGCTTTGAAGGTTACCGTTTCTATCGCTGCACTTCTAATACCTGCTGAAGTAATATTTCACGACTCCTTTATAGCTACCACGCTTGCCTTGGGTGTTGTGGCTATGTCTCTCGGGGAAACAGATGTTCATCCACTAGGAAGAGTAAAATCGGCTTCAATTGCTCTCATCTTATTTTTTGTAATCAGCTCCCTGGTTGAACTTTTTTTTAATACAGCTGCTTTATTTAGTCTGCTTATACTCATCCTTGCTTTTACACTTACTATTGCTGGGGGGCTTAATTCCAGGATGCAGGGTGTGACTTTTGGCACCCTGCTTATTTTTGTTTACACAATGCTCGGAGCTGATGTAACCGAGAAGTGGTTTTATCAGCCTGTACTTTACACTATTGGAGCATTTGCTTACTCTTTAGTTTCAATACTTTTATTACGTAAGAGACCGTATAGGTTGCTGAAAGAACAGCTTGCGCGTGGGTTTCATTATCTTGCAGAGTATATCGACTTGAAAGCTAATCTTTTTCCTAGTGACCTACAGTCACAGACACCAATTAGAAATCAGCTTGCGCAAAAAAATGTAGAACTTGCACAGCAAATTGAGAGTTGCAAAAATCATCTTTATAGTTACTCGCAGGAGAGTGGTGAGGAGGGTCGTGCTGTTGTCAACAGATATTACCAGAAGTGGTTCCTACTTCAGGAAATGCAGGAGCGGGCAATTTCCAGTCATGAACAGTATGATCTGCTAAGTAGGGAGGTAGAAAGTGGTGAGTTGATGGATGGTTACGGGCAATTGATGAGAGAGATAGCAAGAGCCATGCATTTGTATGCCGATTCGCTATTAACAGATCAATTGTATAAACACCCGATTTCTTTGCAATGGACGCTAAGTGCTGTAAAAAAGCTGCTTGAAGAAGTGAAGGGAGAAGTACATTATATGACTCTTTCGCTACTACTCAGGAATTTGATGGGATTGGAAAAAAACCTAAGAGAGGAGGAAACAGTAAGTGCGCAGATAGATGTTACTGTTTTTAATAGTCGAAAACCTGAACAGAACAGCTTGTCAACTCTACTGAATCCTGAGCACCCACGTTTTAAATTTGCAGTGCGACTAACACTTAGTTGGCTATTAGGTTACTGGATAATTCAACTGTTTCATATTGATAAGGGTGCATGGATATTACTTACTTCTCTAATCGTTTTTCAGCAAACATACAGTGCAACAAGGATCAGACTCTTTAATCGTGTTTTAGGTACTCTTTTAGGCGTTTTTCTGGGTGTTTCACTATCACAGATTTTGCCAACACTATCAGGTCAGATCTTACTTCTGCTTACGTCAATTTATCTTTTCTTTTACTGGTTAAAAAAGAATTATGTTGTTGCTGCAGTTTTTATTACGGTTTATGTTCTGGCATCGTTTAATCTGCATGATAATCAGGGTATAGCAGTTATGATACCAAGGATTGTTGACACGCTGATTGGTGGCGTGATTGCCTACCTTGTGGTTAGGTTTGTATGGCCTGACTGGCAGTATAAGCAGTTGCCAAAACTGATGTTTAATGCCTTGAATAAGAATAAACGCTATTTTGAGAGTATTTATAAAGGAGCGATTTCAGAGGAGGATTATCTTCATATTAGGCGCACAGCTTATAATGCTGACAACTCTCTAAATGCAGCATGGAAGGGTATGCGTCTTGAACCACGTAAAACTCGTGTTTTTCAGGAGAGTGCATTTAATCTTACTAATCTTAATCATGCTTTGCTTTCATATATCTCGGCTTTTGGTGTTCATAAGCATGCTGAAGAATTGACACCGGAAGAACATGAGTTTTGTAACAAAGTTAGCTACGTGCTGCAGTTTGTTGTTGATATATTGAAAGGTCAAGCTGATGTGTCACAAATCGAAATTCTTGTTCAGTCTACAACACGTTGGGAAGAGGATTTGGAGAAATTGCAATTGAACGAAAATAATAAAAGGGCTACACTCATTACTGTCCCATTAAAATCTAAAAATGCTCTTTGAAATATTTGAAATTTAGT
>ENA-UOOR01000150-UOOR01000150.1-fermentation-metagenome-genome-assembly--contig:-NODE-150-length-100658-cov-41.879169_pt1 | contig 100658 bp, 78 predicted proteins | sample MGYA00245780_ERZ724029 | MGnify/ENA primary metagenome ERZ724029 (study PRJEB28704, sample SAMN03018315) | fermentation metagenome | biome: anthropogenic terrestrial biome; feature: soil...
GATAGCAGCATAAAAAATTAAAAAAGGAGCTGTCCTTTTGGAACAGCCCCTTTTTTTATATACTATACATCATTTTGCGCATTAATTTGGATATTCTGCATTCAATTAAGGATTATTAGAATATTTTTTTTGTAGAAACAAAAAGATGAAACTACATTTGTTATAAGAAAATACTATTAAATTAAAAAAGATGAAAAGACTCATTTTATTCATTGGTTTATCACTTATTTTTTCAAATATTGCCAGTGCACAATGGTTTGAACCTAAAGCTCCGGACTACCAAAGCATTAAACAAAACATTACTAATCAAAATTCCAAATTTTACTATCCTGCACTTTTAGATCGATATAATATGGGTGATGAAACATTAACAATAGAAGAAAAAAGACATCTTTATTATGGTAATGTTTTCCAATCTACATATACACCTTCAGATACATCTTTTTATAATAGTGAATTAATGAATACGCTTTCGAAACAATCATTAACAGAAAATGATTATGTCAATATTATCAAATATTCTAAAGCTCTATTAGCTAAAGATCCATTTAATCTTCGAGCTCTAAATGCAGAATTACTTGTATTTGCTCAAAAAGATGATGTTGAAGCTTATAAAAAGAATGTACTGAAAAGAAAAACAATTTTAGATGCAGTTGTAAGTAGTGGAGATGGAATTTCAAAAGAGACTGCTTTCCACGTGATAAAAATTGCACACGAATACGATTTACTACCTTTAATGGGTTATAAATTCGGAGGGAAAGATAAAATAGACAAGACACAAATGATTAGTACACTTTCATTATCTGAGAATAAATACGGCATGGAAGAAATATATTTTAATATAACTCCGGTTTTCGGTTATATCAGTTCACGAGGCGGAGGCAAAATGTAACATTTTTATTTTTAAACGATAGAGATAAGGTTGAAACAAATAAGTTTCAACCTTTCTTTTTAATACATAAACTAATATAATTGGGTTAATAAATATAGAGTTCTCCTTTAAATAAATCTTAACAGTTTGTTTATAGAAGTATTAAAATAAAGAATATTATTATATCTATTACACTTCATACACTGGATTATTGATCAAAATTTACTATTTTTGCATATATAAAAGAAACAAACTTGAAGCATTTTTCAGCACATCTTATCGAATTATTTCTGTTGTTTATTATATTTATAGTAGCATTGTCTGTAAAGATAAAAAAGCCACATGAAAATATGATATATAATACCAAAACCGAACTATCTGAACTGAATGAGAAAAATGTTGAGAGATTTATTGAAGGTAACTTCTATCGTTCATCATTTGCGACGGCTCCTATTTCTCCGTCAAGAAAACTGTCTGATAACAATGAACTACAGTTGATGCATGCAATGGCAAACGGATTGATAGAACCTTATAAAAGCAACTGTTCTTTTGAGATTGATTCCACTTTGTTAATAGAGAAAGGAATATTGATAAGAATAATTGATAATCCTCTATACAGAATTAAAGAACTTACTCACTCCTACCCTTACGTGACTCCATCAATGGCTCAATTATTAAATACCATCGGTCAGCGTTTTAAAAAGAAAATGGAGAAATATGGTCAACAATATAGCAATTATTCAGTAATGGTGACATCGGCATTACGTACAATGCAGACTCAAAACACGCTCAATCGTTTCAATTCTAATGCGGCTGATTTGTCTGCTCATATATATGGAACAACTGTCGATATTTCATACCGCGACTTTTATAATTCTACTAGTAATGTTATAGTACGAGATGCTAATGCAATCCAGGCACTTACAGAGGTTATGCAAGACTTGCGACAAGAATGTCAACTTGTTGTAAAAAAAGAACGCAAACAAGCTTGCTTTCACTTTACAGTTGTAGATATAGATCCTCAAAGAATTGCAGAAATCAAAAAAGATGGGAGCATGTTGCGGTATTTATATCCGGAAACTTTTAGTTTCGAAAATAGTGCTTTTATACTGAAATCATTTGGCTAAATGCTGTCTAAATTCCTATGTTTAACGGAATCATCTCAAAACCATTTCCTTTTTTTGAAATACCAAATCATGAAAACAGCAATTACAATCATTATTCCCCACATTATAAAATAACCATATTTCCAGTGAAGCTCGGGAAGTATATCAAAATTTGTACCATATACTCCAACAATAAATGTTAGTGGAATAAATATTCCCGAAAAAATCGTAAGCAAGGCCATTATATCATTTAATTTAGTACTCATCGATGAATGATATATATCAAGCTCATCATATAATACTTCACGATAATAATCCAACATTTCGGTTGCCTGTAATATATTATCTTGCAGCTCTTTAAAGTAGGTCCTATTTACATCCTGAATCAAATCTGAATCAAGCTTAACAAGACTCATTATCATTTCTTTGGTTGGTCTTATACTGCGTCTCAACCTGTTAAGCTCATGCTTAAGAAGATTAATTATATTTAGAATTTCTTTATTTGGAGCTAAAGCAAGTCTGTCTTCTAATGTTTCAACCTTTTCTCCATAAGCTCCAAGGATATAAATGTAATTATCAATAACAATATCTAAAAGAGCAAAGGCTAAATAATCTGTTCCGGAAGTTCTAATCTTGTTTTTATGTTTTCTAATTCGCTCTCTTACAGGATTAAATACATCACCGGACTCTTCCTGAAATGAAATGATAATGCGTTTCATAACTATTAGACTCAAATTATCTACTGATACTTTCTCCGCTTTCTCATCAAATTCTAACATCTTGACTGATGTAAAAATACCATCGTCAAACTCTTCTACTTGTGATCGAATGGATGGATCCATTATATCTGAAAGAATATTTGAGGGAATACTAAAGAATGAAGAGATTTCACTCATCAATTTCTCATTATGCAAACCGTCAATATTCAACCAAATCAATGAATCTGAATTCAAATGGTTTTGAATTTCTTCAATAGTATGAACGTTTCTTTCAATAACATTTTCAGCGGTCATTTCAAAGATTGTCATTAACACTTTATCTGACTTCTTTTGACCGCGAAATTTTATTTCAAAAGGGGAAAGACCTATATCTTCTTTCTTCTTTGCATAGGTTGTAGACATAACTATTTTTTTTGCAAATATAACTAATTGTTCTTATTATCAATCTATTATTATTTAATGTTGATCATAACAAATAAAGCCGCTTCTAAAAACAGAAACGGCTTTAAATTAAAGTTTAAGAACTTATGATTTTAGTCAATTAAAATATTCATAATGTCACATGCTGATTTAGTTACAGAGGTCCCGGGGCCAAATATTGCTGCAACTCCTACCTTATAAAGGAAATCATAATCCTGAGCTGGAATAACTCCTCCTGCAATAACGATGATATCAGGACGACCAAGTTTCTTCAACTCTTCAATTACCTGAGGAATCAACGTTTTGTGACCGGCGGCTAATGATGAAACACCTAATACATGAACATCATTTTCAACTGCCTGGCGAGCAGCTTCTGCTGGGGTTTGAAACAATGGTCCCATATCTACGTCGAAACCACAATCTGCATAACCGGTTGCAACAACTTTTGCTCCACGATCGTGACCGTCTTGGCCCATTTTTGCGACCATAATTCTTGGACGACGACCTTCTTTCTTGGCAAATTTATCTGTTAATGCACGTGCTTCATCTAGCATCGTATCGGTTTTTGATTCTGAAGAATACACTCCTGATATTGTTCTAATTATTGCATTATAACGACCTACAACTTTTTCACATGCATCGGAGATCTCGCCCAACGAAGCGCGAACTCGTGCTGCTTCAACAGAGAGTTCAAGAAGATTACCTTCTTTGGTTTCTACACATTTTGTGATGGCATCGAGAGCTTTTTTAACCGCTTCTTCATCACGATTTTCTCTCAATCCTTTTAACCTTTCTACTTGCTGCTTACGTACTTCAGTATTATCGACTTCTAAAATATCAATAGGATCTTCTTGTTCAAGACGATATTCATTTACGCCGATAATCTTTTGAATGCCTGAGTCAATGCGGGCTTGGGTCCTGGCTGCGGCTTCTTCAATACGCATCTTTGGAACGCCTGTCTCAATTGCTTTGGCCATACCACCCAACTTCTCAATTTCTTCGATCAAATCCCATGCTTTCTGAACTAACTCATTAGTAAGGGTTTCAACGTAATATGAACCGGCCCATGGATCTACATGTTTTGTTACATGGGTTTCTTCTTGAACATAAATCTGTGTGTTACGTGCAATACGAGCAGAAAAATCTGTAGGTAATGCAATAGCTTCGTCAAGGGCATTGGTGTGCAATGATTGGGTGTGACCCAAAGCTGCTGCCATGGCTTCAATAACTGTACGACCAACATTATTATAAGGATCTTGCTCTGTTAAAGACCATCCTGATGTCTGACAGTGTGTGCGTAATGCCATTGACTTAGGATTTTTAGCACCTAAATCTTTCACAATTTTTGCCCATAATAAACGACCTGCACGCAACTTGGCAATCTCCATAAAGTGATTCATTCCAATACCCCAGAAGAATGATAATCGAGGAGCAAATTTGTCAATATCGATGCCGGCATTCATTCCTGCACGTAAATATTCAATTCCGTCTGCTAAGGTATACGCTAACTCAATATCGGCGGTTGCACCTGCTTCTTGCATGTGATAACCGGAAATAGAAATTGAGTTAAACTTAGGCATCTTCTGTGAAGTATACTCAAATATATCAGCAATAATCTTCATGGAGAATTCAGGTGGATAAATATAGGTGTTACGCACCATGAATTCTTTCAAAATATCATTCTGAATGGTTCCTTGCATCTCTTCAAGTTTTGCTCCTTGTTCTTGGGCTGCAACAATATAGAATGCAAGAATTGGAAGTACAGCACCGTTCATAGTCATTGATACAGACATTTTATTCAAGGGAATTCCGTCGAATAAAACTTTCATATCTTCTACAGAACAGATAGATACACCGGCTTTACCTACATCTCCAAATACACGCTCATTATCTGCATCATATCCACGATGGGTGGGAAGGTCAAATGCTACGGACAATCCTTTTTGTCCGGATGCTAGATTACGACGATAGAACGCATTCGATTCTTCTGCTGTGGAAAATCCGGCATACTGACGAATTGTCCAGGGGCGCATCACATACATAGTTGAATAGGGTCCACGAAGAAATGGAGGAATGCCGGCAGCATAATTTAAATGCTCCATACCTTCAAGGTCTTCCTTCGTATAAACAGGTTTCACAGGAATCTGCTCCGGAGTAAACCAATCGGCCTTAATCTCATTTTTTTCAGCCCACTCTCCAATATTTGATACAATGTCAAAGTCGGCTGATTCAATGTTGATCTCTTTAAAATTTGGTTTCATTATTTTGGTATATTAATTTGTTTTTTATTCTTAATTATTTGTACTCTGATTCTTTTACAAAAATGTTACATTATCGGAAAGATAATAAATACAGCTACATCCCAAATGGCATGCGAAATTACTAGCAGTACAAGATTCTTATTGTATCTGTACAATAAACCCCAAAAAATACCGCAAATCAAAGCTGCCATTATCAATATAAAATTGAACGACCAGATATGGACAAGGGCGTAGATTAATGTGGTGAATATAAACGCTTTCCACTCTCCATATTTATTAATGAATGAATGTTGAACATAACCGCGCCAAAATATTTCTTCGGCTGGACCAATGATAAATAATAATCCTAATCCTACCCATAATTTATCCTGACCGTCCTTCATCGAATAGATACTGTCTACTTGAGAGCGGGCAAAGTCAAACATCCAAGTGGCGACAAATTCACCTACGTAAAATACTACCCATAAAAAAGCGGCACCTACTATTCCTAAACTTATCGATTTCCAGTTGAAATCAAATTGCTTCAAGATCTCTTTTCGTTGAGATAGACTGATTGTTATAAGTATTAACGCAGAAATCGTCATCGATATCCAAAAATTGAAATAATCTTTGGTCCATGGCGAAAACATGAAAAACCATAATAATACTGCTACTAATATATTAAGTGTCAACTTTTTCATATAATCCCGGCAATAAAATTTGATATAGCAAGTAACATACTGAAAATCATGACTAACTGTGCCGATTTGCCATCAAGGTCTTTTATCAATTCTGGTTTTTCTATGCTTGCTAAACGAACCTCTTTTATATTGTTTATTAACAAGGGAAAAGAGAGCCAAACCAACAAGCAAAGTGGATGCAATATTCCAAGAATAACGGTTAACGTTATTATCAAATATGCTCCTATTCCAAGAACAATGTACTGTTTAATAGAACCTTTAATACCTAACAACATGGCCTGGGTTTTAATATTGGCTTTCCCGTCATCTCTTATGTCACGCGTGTTATTTGCATGTAGAATATTCACAATCAGAAATCCAAGTGAAGAACCAATCAATAATATTTTCCAACTTAACATATTCGTCATAACTAAATAGGTTCCTAACGCTATGCAAAGACCGTAAATAATAAAGATATTGAGATCTCCTAATGCACGATATTTCATTTTATAGTAAAAATAGGTGCCTAAAACTCCAATTGCTCCAATCCACAATAAATGTATGGATGTTTTAAATAACAGAAACAGACCTAATAAACAGCCGATAACAAGAAAAACCAAACCATAATTTAATATAGTTTTTGGTTTGAAAACGCCGTCTACTAACATTCGACTTGAACCAAAGGACTCTTTTCGGTCTACTGTGTATAAATAGTCGTAATAATCGCTGATTAGATTGCCTGATGCTTGAAAAAATGCAGCACCAAAAAATGCTAAAACACCATACAACCAATTAACATCCAAAGGAGTAACACTATTTAAATAAAATACATAAGAAATAGTAACTAATGCAGGCATGGTTGATGCCGGAAAAGACCATGGACGAATGGCTATTAACCAATCTTTTCGGGATGGACTCATTTGTCTAGTTTTTTAATCATATGAATCAGAAATACAAACTGTTTATTTTAAAAGCTTTTCGTTGAATTTTTTCAAAGTATCCAAAACATTGCTTCTAACATTAATGAAATGCTCAATACCAATAGCTTTTAATTCTTCCATACATGCTGGAGCACCGGCAACAACAAAAATTTCATTTCCATTCTTAACCAGTTCATAAGCCTTGGGTGCTAACTCTGAGTATTCATCATCGCTTGAGCAAAGAACAATCACATCTGCATTCTTTTCTCTGGCAGCTTTTACTCCTTCTTCTACTGTATCAAAGCCGATATTGTCAATAATTTCATAACCGGCAACAGCAAAGAAATTGGAAGAGAATTGAGCACGGGCCAAACGCATCGCCAAATTTCCGATGGTTAGCATAAATACTTTTGGAGTATTGTTATTTGCTTCGGTAGCTAAACGTAATTCGTTGAATGATTCAGCTAAACGTGAGGTACTCAGCTTCTTGAATGGAGCATTATCACCACAACCACATCTTGAGCATGATTTTTCAACAATCTTTTCTGACATGGTTTCAGTGAAATTAGGATATTGATTTGTTCCAACCAATACTTCTTTTCTTGATGATAAGGCTTTTACACGGGCTTCTGATGATGAATTGATCGCATCCTGAACAGTGCCGACTTTCAACGATTCATAGAAACCAACTTCTTCTGTTTCAAGGAATAATTTCCAAGCTTGTTGAGCTAAAGAAAGGGTCAGATTCTCAACATAATAGGAACCGGCGGCTGGATCGGTAATCTTATTGAAATGGGATTCTTCCTTTAATATTAATTGTTGATTAACAGCAATACGTTCTGCAAATTCTGTGGGTGTTTCAAAAGCTTCGTCAAATGGACGAACAGTAAGTGAATCTACAACTCCTATTGTGGCCGACATACTTTCTGTTTGAGTACGTAAAAGGTTTACATAGGGATCGTAAAGGGATTGATTAAAACGAGATGTGGTTGCATGAATATTCATTTTTGCTGCACAACGACAGGTACCGTTTTCGGCTTTATTGTCGCATTCATTTTTACATGGTGGATTATAAGCGTTTACTATTTCCGCCCACAACCATCTGGCAGCACGAAACTTAGCAATTTCCATGAAATAGTTTGAGCCGACACCAAATTCAAACTTGATTTTCTTGGCGGCCATGGCTGGATCAATGCCTTTTTCAATCAATGTTCCTAAAACTTGATTTCCATAGGAAAGACTATAACCTAATTCTTGATAGCTGTAAGCGCCGGCATCACTAATCATATTTCCTGTAACAGAAATAACTCTGTATCGGGGAAGAGGAGCTGATATGTTAACAATTTCAACAACTTGATCTTCCCAACCGCTAGCGTCTTTACCTTTTTTAAGGATTTTTCTGAATGGATCAAATTCAATAGAACCAAAACATTTCATTACATCCAAATTCTGATCGCGAACATAGTCTACAACTAACTTCGCCATTTCAATGGTTTTTGAAATGCATGTCTTGAAATTTAATTCTACTTTCTCAGGTGAAATACCATTTAAAAGAGTAGCAATGTTTTCGGCCGACAGATTGTTTTTGGGCAATTTAAATCCGAAAGATGTTACACCTTTTTCCAGTAATGAAAGGGCTTTTTTGTTTGCTTCAGCATAATCTTGAACATCAATTTCCTGACGAACAAACCACGTGTTATCCTTTTTAGTACCACGTACATAAGGAAATTTTCCGGGCAGATTATCTGTCCATGCATATCCTTCTATGTTTTCAGCACGATAGAAAGGATTTACATTAAAACCTTCATTTGTTTTCCAAACCAGTTTTTTCTGAAAATCTGCACCTTTCAGATCTTCAGTCACTTTTTCCATCCACTGTTCTGTGGTAACTGAAGGAAAATCGGTAAAGAGTTTTTCTTTTTGATTACTCATAATTTACTGTTATTTATTATTTTGGTTTATAAGTTTCATTAATATATAATAAAATCGCCTGTTATGAAGGCTATTCTAATACGCAAAATTACGATAAATAGTTCACTTTGTAAAGCTTTTAGATCGTATAATACTTCAATTCAGTAAGCAATTCACTAATACTTTCTGTTACTTTTTCTGCGTAAATTTTACCCTTGGTGGCTGACGACTTTTTGGGATTCCCAATTCCTGTATCGGTGGTTACTTCATCCCAATTACGGGGAACCCATCCTGTTTTATTCTGCAAAGATTTCAATTTTACAGGATTGACTTTACCGTCACCGGCTTCATTCATATCTACTAACTCAGGATGATAATGCAACATAACGGATGTTTCTTGTTCGCCTGCATGTTCATCGGGCTTTTCATCAAAATAACCTTCTGTTGGAATAAAACCAAACCAATCAACTGATACTATATAAAAATCAGGATATGTAACGGCAAGATCACGAATTAATGGCTTAAAGGAGTTGCCACCGTGACCGTTAACTATAACTAGTTTTCGAAATCCTTGACCGTGCAACGAAGATACTATATCTGTTAAAATGGCTTTCTGAGTTTCAATGCGGGTATGAATACAAAAGGGCTTGTTCCATTGACCGGGATTTTGAGCACCAAAATATACGGGTGGTATTACCATACTCTTGGTCTTGCTTTTCTCAAAGGCTTTCTTGGCACTGTCTTTCGCTATTTCATATGATAAAATACAATCTGTCATATACGGCAGATGAAAATTATGTGGCTCAATTGCACCCCATGGCAATACCACAACATCATATGCATGATTCTTGACTTCACCCCATGGAATTTGTGATAAATCCATGAAGTTTCTTTCTTGATTATCCATAATTAGTACTTAATTTAAAATAGTTCAATTATGGATACAAATATAATAAAAATTATCTCATGGTTGGGTTAATAGATTGAGTATGATTAATGCATGTTAATCGTATTCTTGCTCATAACCAATGTCTCTAGCGCCTCTGCCTCTACCACGGACATTCATACTATCACTATTTACTCCTTTACCGGTAAAATAGGTAAATCGATAAACAAAATGTAAGATGAAATAACTGTTAAGAGTATTCGTGGTAGTGTCTCTGATAAAATTGGAGGTTATGTTCCTCCTAATATTGCTGCGTTGCTGAAGAATATCATAAATCTTTAAACGAAGTATGCCATTTTTCTTCTTGAAAATTAATTTTTCAATGGATGCATTCCATAATAATTCGTTCTGCTTGAAGCCGTCGGAATAACCGGAATTGGTGGAATATCTTAAATCACTCTGAACGCTGAAATCTAATGGCAAATAGGCCATTGCATCGGCCGATGAACCGTAATTGAAATATTCTCTGTCTTGCTGTCCTTCTAAACTGTTCTTGACTTTGTTGTACGAAATGTTGCCTCTTACAGAAAAACGCATCTTAGATGAGTTGTAATTGAAACTGAGATTTTCCGAAAGATTGGTCTGCTTATTTAAATTTTCTTCGTTGTTCGAATATCCAATATTTTCTCTGTAACTTACATAGGAATTGGAATTTATAGTGAATTTCTTGTTCCTTAATGGTTGGGTAGTGTTAAAACGAATATCGCCATTCCAATTGCCATTCACATTCCTGAAGGTGTTTTCTTTACGACCGGTTTCTTGATCCGTAAAACGGGATGAAATAATATCATTTGAGATATAATTGAAGGTCGTACTGATCATATAAAAACGTTTGTTCTCTGGCATGGAATATTGAAAACGAGCATCGGCAAAATGTGTGAAGGCGGGCTTCAAATCGGGATTTCCATAGGATATGTTAAGGGGATTGGATACATCTACTACGGGTGAAATTTGATTCATTGATGGCTGATTGGTACTCCCGCGATAATTAAAACGGAAATTCATTTGACGGGACCATATATAATTGAACTGGGCATTCGGTGAATAATTGATTACATTTTGAGTTAAATCACTTATCAATGAATCGCCTATATAGGTTTTCCTGACGGAATTGTTGGGATAAGCATTGAATCCTATAGAATAATTGTACTTCTCTTTTCGGGTACGGAAATTGATCGCATAGTCCTGATTATCAACATCATTCTCGTTGGTCTTACTGTATCGCTTGTCTAAAACGGTATATTCTCCGCTCTCATCTTTAGTACGAGTGTCTTTATCGGATTTTGAAACATTGTTACGGTAGTTATAAGAAAACTGAAGGAAGGTCTCTTCGCCTAATGGCTCTACATAAGAGAAATTAATATTCCAATTCCTGCCTCCATTGGTGTTCTTAATTCGTTGATCGATTATGTCGTCCGACTTCTTACCTAAATAATATGTGTTTGAAAGGTTCACCGCTTTGTTAATGGATTCATTTTTACGGATATTAATGTCTAATCCAATATTACGACCTTTTTTAGCAAATCTCCTGTTGATATTTAAAGCGGTGCCAAAATCTCGTCCATTCCCTGTTGACGAATATTCTGAATCACCAAAATTGATGGTATCACCGGATTCTCTAGTTGTATTGAAACTTCCACTTGAACTAGAAGAATTGTCATTGAATGAGGCATTGGGACGGAACACAATGTTTGTTAATGAATCGGGCTTCCATTCAAGCCTTATATCAAAATTGACATTCTGACCTGAATTGAATGATTGTTCGGATTCATCTTCAAAAGTATTGCCTTTTTTTAATAGGTTTTGGGTGTATGTCTTGGACTTAACTTCACGCTCATTGCTGTCGTAGCGTACATTTCCTCCTATTTCAAGTTTTTTTGAGAATTTCTGATTGAAGTTCAAACCAACATTGCCCGAGGTGCCTACTCCACTGTTGCCGCCCCCACCGCCACCGCGACCGCCTCTTCCGCCACCCGACATGTCGGAAAATCCCATATTGTTCGTGTTGTTAAATCCGCCCATCCCGGTCATCTGGTCTTCATTGCGAATATAATTGGCCATTAAATTGGTTTCATACCTGTCTTTACTGCCATAACCGGTAAATGCATTACCAAATATGCTTTCTTTCTTATCGGGCTTAACAGTCAGATTGATTACCATATTCTCTTCGCCATCATCAAATCCGGTCGACTTTTCCATCTCTGACTTCTTGTCAAGGACTTGTATCTTGTCAAACATCTTGGCTGGTAAATTCTTTGATGCTATTTTGGGATCGTTGCTGAAGAATTCTTTACCGTTCACTAATATGCTTTTTATCTCTTTTCCGTTGACTGTAATCTTTCCTTCTGTGTCAATTTCTAAACCGCTCATATTTCTTAAAAGGTCTTCTAATACGGCGGTTTGAGGTACAGTATAATTGTCGGCATCGTACTCAAGGGTATCGTTCTTTACTACAATTTCGGGTGGATTTGATGTGATAATTAATTCATCAAGCATTATACTGCTTTCAACTAAGAATATGGTATCTAAATTTACTAATAGTGTGTCTTTTGTGAGATGTACAGTTTTATATATGTCTTCATATCCGATAAACGTGATATGTGAAATATAATTACCGGGCTTTGCATTCATTGAAAAGGAACCGTCAAGGGCTGATGTCGCGCCTTTGACTAAAAGACTATCGCTCTCGCGTAACAAACGGATTGTGGCTGATGGAATGGACTCTTTTGATATATAATCAAAGATTTTACCCTTTACTGTTACTTGGGGTACAGCGTTTTGTGCAACAATTATGGTCGTGAATGCAAAAATTACAACAATAAAAGACAGTATATTCCTCATTTTAAATGAAATATCTATATTTTCCCGATTTTATTTTTAACTAATTAGCGATATAAAAATAACAAGTGTGCCTATATTATCCAAAACTATTAGACGAACGGGCTTATTCTATCTACTAACATAGGTTTTAAATGGAGAAACAATTATGAAGATTAATTAATTTAATCTTGCTATAATTAACATTATTTAAACGTTTTCTTCTCCTTAGCTTACTCTCACGCTCCTCTCACGCTCCTCTCACTATGGTCTCACTAAATTCTAATAGGGATCTCGAATTTTCTCACTCTTTTATTAATTAATTTTAACGTTATACTTTGCCAAATACATAATGTTTCGCACTCCAACATTTATACAAAACTGATCTTTTGAGCAAAAAAAAGGACGACTCTTAAATCGTCCTAATTTTTATTTTATATGTAATGCTACGATAATTTACTCGGCGTACTTCTGACTTTCTCGCGCTTCATCTCTTTGATCATATGCCTTATTGCTTCTTTTGGATGAACAAACAGCATTCTAGGTCCTGAAAAACGCATTATCTCTTTTATTTTTAATTTCATATCGCTTTTGTAACAATGAATTGAACATGTTTTACATGTTGGTTTTTCTTCGCCAAAAGGACACTTATCTAGCCGCGTCATCGCGTATGCTTTTATTTCGTAGCAATCTTTACATAAAACTCCTCGTTTACCATGTTTTGCTTGACAATAAATGTCAATCATCTTTGTGACTACATTTTTCTCTCCTTCGTTCATATCTCTCTTTTATAAGAAGTCACAAAAATAACCTTTTTATCGTTTTACACAAAATCTAAATGGCTTCAATACTGATAACAACGCTTGTCCTACTCAGATTAACACTGGGGTTAAATCCTACTTTCATCAGAAAATCACCACTATAGGTCCTTGAACTGTCTATCGGAGAACGTTGTTTATCATATAAATTGATCTCTGTTAGTCTGTAAGTTTTATTTGAATCTAATCCTTGTAACTTAATAGGACGCTGCTGGGGATCGCCTACATATCGCCAATCACTCAAGTAGCTGAACATCACGGCTCTCGACTTGTCAGAAGTGACATACATCAACGATGCTAATTCGTTTTCATAGGGACTTAAAAGTCTATAAAGATCGCCATGCCAAACAATATCCTTTAATTTATCATAGTTTTGTATGGTCTGTTGACAGAATGTCATATCTTTATCACTCAATTCGTTAGCACGAATATCAAAACCTAACTTTCCCATAGATGCCACATCTATTCTGTATTTCAATGGTTTATTACTCCAATCGGTAACGTGAGCACACATGGTAATCGCAGGATAATAATATGAATAATCCCATTGCAAAAATACTCTCTCTACTGGATCGGTATTGTCACTGGGCCAAAATTCTGTGAAATATTTAAAGAGACTGTAATCGGATCTGCCGCCTCCGCCTGAGCATAACATAATAGGGACTTCTGGATATTTGGCTCTTAAACGTTTTAATACTTTTTCAAATCCTCTGGTATATTCAACATAAAAGTTGGATTGTGATATTTTCTTCTTTTCTAAATACTTTGAATGGGCATTGAATATGGGTGCGTTGCAATCCCATTTAATGAAGGCTAAAGAGGGATTTTCTGTGAAAAGCTTATCTACAATACCAAACACATAATCTTGTACATCGGGATTGGCCAAATCTAAAACAAGTTGATTACGGTAATAAACTTCTGGTCGGGCTTCCTGCCTTAATACCCAATCAGGATGGTTTTCGTATAACTCACTCTTGGGATTAACCATTTCGGCTTCAATCCAAATACCAAACTTCAACCCTTTTTTTGTAGCTTCTTCAACTAAATAGGGTATTCCGTCTGGTAATTTACTCTTGTTTACTTCCCAATCTCCTAAACCGGCTTTGTCATTATCTCGGGGATACTTATTGCCAAACCAACCGTCATCAAGCAAAAACAGGTCGACTCCCATTTTTTTGGCTCCGTCAAACAAACCGACTAACTGCTCTTGATTAAAACCAAAATATGTGGCTTCCCAGTTATTCAACAGGGTTAACCTTTCGCCTTGTCCATCTAATAAGACATTGTTTCGTAACCATGATTGTAAATTCCTACTGCCTTTACCCATTCCTTCAAAAGATACAGTATACACAAAATGGGGTGTTTCAAACTGAACATTTGGTTCCAATTGATAGCTCGATTGGTAGGGATTGATCCCTGCAACTATATGCATGTTCTTATGTGAATCGGTTTCAAATTGAATTGAGAAATTACCGTTCCATGCTATCTGACCCATCATGACAGTACCGCTGTTTTCAGTGGATTGACCGCCTATCGATAGCATAAAGTTTGGCGATGTGTTAAGATTTTCTCGGGTACCTAATCGGGTTTGAATTGTGTGCATACCTTGTTGCAGTTGTGTGTGAGCTGGTTGCATTTCTTTGGCCCACGACCCATTATAACTGGTCAAATAATAACCTTTGTCATAAAGATATAAATTGGCGGAGGCATATTTGTTAAGGATTACTTTTCCTTTCTCTGAGTGACGAATTACAGTCCATTGCTCTATTACATCATTTTCATTCCATGATTTATAATTTATATCAACATAAAAAGGGTAAACAGGATCCTTTAATGTGATTGTTGTTAAGGTTGCTCCTTCGCTTGTGGTTGTAGTTTTATGATTTTCATAAATTAAGTCTAATGAATTGTTTCCATCTGTATGAACTACGGCTATCGAGGGCTCAATGAAATTATGAATTCCGGCAACAGAAAATGCATAGTTGTTTGTATTTGAATTTTCACCACCTAAATTATGGACGTTTCCACTAATCTCATACTCTGAACTGTTCTTTAATTTCTTCCCCGTATGAATAATCCTCAAATGCTTTTCATTTTCTGTCTGAAGCACAATGGATAAATTACTCGTCTCGATGGGAATAGTTACTTTTTGTGCAAATGTGACATTAATAAATAATGATAATAATACTGCTGTAAACAATATGTTTTTCATCTTAATCATTTTTTTATGTTATTAAACTATTTAAATTTCTACTGGTGCAAATATACTAAATCTTTTAATTAATATTTAAAAGAGAAAACTCATTAATCTGATGAATTAAACATGAATCAACCTGTTTTTGAATACAATTTGTTCAATAATTATTATTTTCTACTACTAATTTCTAAAATTTAGTATCTTTGCGTTTCATTTTTACTTTTTATTATTCAAAATGAATATATATCAGATTAAAACCATCAATAAAATCTCTAAAAAGGGGTTGGATAAATTTGGAGCTGATTATTTAATCAGCAACGAGGTAGAAGAACCGGATGCAATCTTGGTTCGTAGTGCATCAATGCATGACATGGATTTTCCTGCTAGCTTGCATTGTATTTCGCGGGCAGGTGCAGGAGTTAATAATATTCCTGTTGAAAAATGTGCCGAAAAAGGTATCGTTGTGTTCAACGCTCCTGGGGCTAATGCTAATGCAGTTAAAGAACTGGCTATTGCTGCTTTACTCATTTCATCGCGAAAAATTGTTGATGGAATTCTTTGGACTAAAACACTATCAGGCAACGATATTGCAAAACAGGTTGAAAAAGGAAAGTCTCAGTTTGTTGGTCCAGAGCTTAAAGGCAAAGTCTTGGGTGTTCTTGGATTAGGGGCAATTGGAGCCAAAGTTGCAAATACTGCCGTAAATCTTGATATGGAGGTATTGGGATATGATCCGTTTATATCAATTGATGCTGCATGGGGATTGTCGACTTCTGTAAAAAGAGCTAAGGATCTGAAAACTATATTTGACAAATGTGATTACATTACTTTGCATCTACCACTGACTGACGATACAAATGAAATGCTTAATAAAGAGACTTTTGTTCAAATGAGAAAAGGGGTTCGTATTATAAATCTTTCAAGAGGGGAACTTGTGAATGATGATGATATGAAGACTGCGTTGGAAGAAGGAAAAGTATATAGTTATGTTACGGACTTCCCGGATGAGAAACTATTGAACGTACCGGGAGTGATTTCTATTCCTCATTTGGGAGCTTCTACTCCGGAAAGTGAAGATAATTCGGCTGTTATGGTTGCAATGGAAACTAAAGATTTCTTGGAAAACGGAAACATTAAGAACTCAGTGAACTTTCCAAACTGCGAAATGGGAATCTGTGAAACGGAACATCGTATTACAATCGCTCACAGAAATATTCCAAAAATGCTTGGTCGTATTTCTTCTGTTTTATCTGAACAGGGTGCTAACATTGCCAACATGATTAATAAAAGTCGTGGGAATTATGCTTACACTATTATTGATGCGGAAGAAATAATCACAAGTGAAAATGTACAAAAAATTCAGGATATCGAAGGGGTATTGAAAGTAAGAGTTATTTAATATAATCAACTATTTACTCTTTTAATAGTTGATATTCAGATATAAATCTATCGATAAATAACAAAGGACACAATCATAGCGTCCTTTGTTATTTATAATAAATTCTGAATATATTGTTTTTTATCATTAGAATGGATAACCAATGGCAAAATGGAATGCAAAATCACGCTTGAAGTTTGGTTCAAAAATCGTCCATCTCTCACCTAATGGCCTTGCTGGATTATGTGCTTTCATTCCTGTATCTAAACGTAATAACAAGAATTTCAAATCTAAACGTAATCCTAATCCATAAGAAACTGCTAACTCCTTATAAAAGTCTTTGAATTCAAAATAACCACCGGCTTGTCTGTCATAATCTTTTATCGTCCATATATTTCCTGCATCAACAAAACCGGCTAATTCAAACATTGGAGATATCTTTCGTCTGTATTCAAGACTCAAATCTATTTTAATATCTCCTGTTTTATTTACAAAATCATAACCAAGAGTGTCAACGGCATAGGAGCCTGGACCTAAGGTTCTTGTACTCCACCCTCTTACGCTGTTTGCACCTCCTCCAAAATATCGTTTCTCAAAGGGTAATACAACTGAATTTCCATATGGATATGCCACCCCCAACGCAATATGCCCCGCAATTGTTTTATTTTCATCAATAACATAATGTGGTGCAAAATCAATATCTCCTTTTAAATATTCTGCGTATGGGATCTTGAAAATCACCTTTTGATTATTTTCATTTGTCATGTTTCCAAACAATGGAGAAACTAATCTGGGTAACCAACCCGCTAATTCAAATCCTACTCGCATCCTAAAAGGGAATGTCGGTATATGCCTGAAACCAATATTTGTGAATGATACATTGTAAGAACTGAATGCAATAAACTGGTTTTCATAACTGTATTTGAGAATGTAATTTGTGCTGTCGTTTAAATATTGTGTCTTAAATAAATCGGATACCCAAGGCATACGCACATAGGTAATATTCAATGGTGTAAGCACATGAGACAAATTCCAATCGTTTGTCGACCACTGAAAACGAGATGATAAACTGAAAAATTGTCTGAGATATTCGGGCCTTTTTTGATAGTTCAAACCAATTGAAAAATCGGTAATCGATGATGTCTGATTTTGTAACCTTCTTAATTGCCATGGAAGCAATAGCTGGGGAACAGATAAAAATACCTCACCTCCATATTCATAATAACTTTGATCTAATAAATTGCGACTATCGGCAGCTGTCATATATTCGTATGCACCATTCAGCCTAAATCTTAACCTTTCTCCTCTTCGAAAAATATTCCTATGTTCATATGTTATATTGGTGGCAATTCCCAAATCTCCGGCTGAGTTTGTACCATCTAAACCAAACTGAAGATAATGTAAATTACCTGGCAAAAGACTAATAGTGGCATCCAGATAATTTGAATCGTTTCGCTCAACAGGGGTTAGCAAAATACTTGATTGCTTTACCGAACCTAATGCGTTCAATGAAGCATAGGTTCTTTCTAATATCCGATCTGAATATAATCGGTTGGGACGCAAAAAGGTGTTATAATAAATTGCTTGCGGATGCATATATATATCTTTTTTGGATATAACATTGATTCCGCGAAAGTTAATAGTATCAAGTTGACCAAGTAATCCTTCATCTGCCATTGACTTGTCAATGCCATTAAAAACAAAGACATTACCTATAAAATATTGTTTATGCAAAGATTTTTCGCTAGGATTGTTCAATCCAAGCATCAACTTGACCTCATGATCACCTGATGTTGTATCCGCTAAATAATAGAAATTGTCTTTTGAAAAGTTGTAATAACCATAGTTCTTCAGCGTATTAATCATTTCAATACGGGCGTTATCCAAAACTTCCAAATCAAAATTTTTACCAACCTCAATGAGATCTAATTTATTTTCTTTTTTAAGGATGTTATAAATTGTCGTATCAACAGAATGGATAGTATCAGTAATTGATTGTATTTTGTGAGGAATATTGGCTATTACTGAGTAATTGACATCTGCCTTTTTATCCATCAAAACCACATTTGTATCTACTTCTGCATTTAAATATCCTTTATTATTCATCTGCATACGTATTTGCTCTGCAGATATAGAAGTTAGTCTATCACTATACAATATAGGTGGTTCTCCCCATTTACGTAATCTTCTGTTAATCCAGGTCGAATCGTTCTTCGGTATGTTATACAATTTTAGCTTGGCCTTACCCAAAACAGGAATGGAAGTATTTGGCTTCTGACGAAGAAAGGGCTTAAGATTGCTTTCCTTTATCTCTTTTGAGTCTATAATGTCAATTTCTACATTGTTAAGTAGATAACTTCCCTCGGGTACTCTTTTTGTAACATCACATGAGGCAACAAGTAATACCAAAACTATTACACACAATGTTCTGGTTAAGAATGTCATATTAATTAATTTCAGCATTTTATTCATCTTCTTTTCTTCTGAAATTAAACATAAAAAGATCTTTAAAAGTTTTACCTTCTTTAGTGACAACAATACCTGCTCCTTGTGTAAAGGGTGCTTTTTTGTAAAAACGTTCATTCGCACGATTATAAGCCCTGATCATCAACCAATTATTAATATCATACTCAAGCTCAAATTCACCCATAAATGCTGATTGATTTACTAACATCGCATTATTCCCGTAACTTAAATTAGTAGAAATACGTAATCTGTTATCAAGCAGACTCGTAGCAATATCAACTCCCATTCGAACAGTATTAAAATCGCCATTCATGGTTTCCATATTCGTATTTACTGACCAGTTGTCACTTAATGATCCGGCAAAAAGAGCATCCAATCCTTTTGTTAATGCACTTGTTGCAACTGAAGTAAACATATTAGTGCCAAAATTAGAATTTGTTGTACCCATAGAGGAGATAAAGTTTCCAGCGGTAACTAAATAAGCAAATTGTCTTATCCTTTGCTCGTCAGTATTAATTAAACTGTTTACCTTTTGACGAATATCATCAGATGATTCAGGTAGTTCTATTTTATAATTCAACTTCATACTTTCCAAATCACCGGCTATTTCCAACACGGCATCAACAGGAACTCTCGTTGCAGAAAGATCAGTCGAATATTTAAAGGTTTCACTCAAAACTGCTAAATCTGCCTTCACCCTATTATAAGCTGTGACATTGAATCGAGTGTTCATTGGATCACCAATCAAAGTAATTGTACTTCCATTTCGTATACCAAAATTTATACTTTTCAAACCTTGCAAATTGTAATGGAAATTACCATCCTGAGCAATATAGTCACCATATATTGTAATTGGTGGTTCTGATTTATTATTATAATTGAGATTAAGTTCGCCCTTACCTCTTATCTTTAAAGCATTACCATTTGTAGGATTCAATATGACTCCCATTTCTAATCCGGGATTCAACTCTACAAATCCTCTAATACTAATTGGCATACTTATGCTTGATGATGAACTTTGACTGGCTTTTTTGCCTTTACTCTTTCGTAGAAACGAAAGAGAATCGACTTCTTGTGGTGTATTAATATAGATAACTCCACCATATGTATTTGCCTGTGCTGTTTGTGGTAAGACAACCATCACATTTGATGTACTTTCGTTTGTTAAATTAGCATCACCAAAAATACCTCTTGAAGAACCAACCACATTAACATCTCCTGATAATTTCAGGTTTCCATAAGCCATTAAATCAGTCCTGTCTTCATTGTTAAGAAGTAGAAAATCATTTAATCTGATCTTTGCGTTATAATTCAACTTACCAAAGTTTGCATGTGTTAGTGCAACATTAATTACAGCAGAATTATTATTGTTATCTCTGATTACCAAATTATTCAAACCTATGTTATCCTTGTTTATATGTATGGTATCAGATACCCGATATGTGACATTCGAATATGCAATTTTCATCAATCCTTCTTCAATTCCTAACCATCCTTCAAAAACAGGTTGAGAAATCTTCCCTGATATGTTAAATTTCGAATTTAATGTTCCTGACAATTCGCTAAACAACTCTTTAGCAAATGGTTGAGTCCAATTTAATGGCAATTTATCAATTCGAATATCTACATTAAAGGGATCAACACCATTTGTCGGCACAAAACCATTAACTTCTAAGTTATGTTTATAGCGATTTATCAATACTGCATTCAAATCAAAACCGGTAATCTCATTGTTAGTATTTCCTTCTATTATAAATGAACCAATTTTTTCTTTATATACAGTAATACTGTCAATTCTAAAATTATCTGTTTTGATAATTGGTTCGTTCAATGCTTGAGCGATAGAGATACCTCCATTAATTAACCCGTTGATATTTGCAATATTGAGAATACTCAATAAATTTCCCAATTCTGTATTATTAAAATATGCACGAATCTTGTCATCAGCATTTTTCGATGCTACTCCATCGACTCCCAATAACAACATATTATTCTCTGATATTATGAAATTATTTATTACAATTCTGTCTTTAGAATAAACAATATCAGACGAATTGATTATGAGATTTTTGTTGTTAAACATCAGATTAGAAGGAAGTAATTGCAAATTAGTTCCAAACTGATCATCCATATCCCTGAAGAATCCCGCAGAAATTTGAATATTACCATTTCCATCTCCTACTCCATTACTAATGGTTAAAGCTAAATTATTCATAGCTGAATCGAGCTTCGCTGTTGTATTAAGTCGTGCATTTATATAGCCGTCAGCTTGAACCAGATATGCATTTGCATCAATATTTATTCCAGTAACAGTATCTGTAATGAAATTTACCCGAGTTTCGCGAATATCATTTTTCCCAATCATAAATCTTGGCAGGTAGGCATCAATTGTAAGAACATCTGAATTATCAAAATCTACGTGTCCATTAATTATTGCTGGTTCAACATTGTAGAAAGGCAGCTTGAGTGCATATGAAAAATCCTCAGTGTTCTTCAATTTCAAATTGAACTGAAACGCATTTTTCTCTGTTTCGGACTTATTTATTTCAGAAGCTTTTACTAAAGAAGGTAAATGCCTATTTAACTCTCGCATTAAATCTTGTGCAATAGTAACAAAACTAAGATTTCCTGAAATATCTCCTTCAATAATTGAAGATAAAAAAGCAATCTTTCTAGTCCCCGATTCTTCAATCAAGGACTGCAGATACAAAGGTCCGGGGTTATAAATGAAATTATTATCAGAGAATGATGTACTATCCAACACCAATGTACCGGTTAAATCATCAATTGTTGAACCTTTCATATGCACATCAATACTGGTTACAAGTGATGGATTTTTCCAATTTTCACCTGATAAAAAAGGTTTCAAGTCTAATCTGTAAATATTTCCGGTAACATCAATACTCATGTTTTCACCAAAAGTGAAATCAGCAGTTAAATCTAACTTATTGTTTTCTGTATCGGTATATATCCTTCCGGCTATATTTTCTCCAAGATATGATCCGTCGAAAAACAGGTCATTGTATTGCTTATTTTGATACAATACAGAGGCTATGTTTCCGTCCCCGGTCACATAAACAGGAGCATCTTTCTTAATTTCTACATAATAATTTGCGAATAAAGTTGCATCGTCTACACCTACTTCTTCACCAATAATATTTGCTACTTGAATATTTTCTGCCGACACAGGTCCCTCAAAAGACATGAAGGAAAAGTCGTCCCTGAATTTACCTAAACCGGAAAATGTTATGTTTCCCTGTTCTGTTTTTGCAAGTCCATTATATTTAAATCGATTTAATTTACCCACGGCATTAAATTTTAAATTCATATTACCTAAGGCCCACAACTGTGTTGGAGAAAAATAATCGATTGCTGCTACACGAATTAGATTCTCTAAATCTTCTTGGGTAGTTCTTATTTGTTTAACTTCTAAATCAAAATCAGAATTATCAAATTTCGTAAAATCATCTATATTCCCGGAAACATCAATATGAGTTGAATTACCATAATTAACTATTAAATTGTTAAGTGATCCTTGTGGATATGTTCCATTTACGTCTACTTCAAATGAAAAAGGTTCTGTAAGGTCAGAAAAACGGGATACAAAAAGAGAGATATCATCTGGATCTATTAATTCACTTTTTGCTTTTAATTTATATTGTTTTGCTTTTATGTTATATTCAGCTCTTGAAACCTTTAGTTCAGAATTATTTATCTTTAATGATAGAAAACTACTCCAAATCTTATCTCCTTTTGAACGAACCATAGCTTGTAAATTATCTAATCTCAATCCCGATTGCTCATTGAAACTCAAAGTTCGAATATCACCAACAAACTTGTCCATTTCAATTGAAGGTAAGGCGATTCTTGCAGAGAGTTTGTCTATTGCAATATGACTAGTATTGAATTTTCCGGGGGTTTCAGGTTCACTAAGAATATTATAACTTGCTTTTCCATTTTTTAGCCGAACATCTCTTAGATAAATACCAAAAGGATTAGGATTTGTACTGGGTTTACTAACTGAATCCTTTTTAAAAGCATCAAAAATGAACTGAAAATTGAAAGGTGCGTCTTTTTGTTCTTGTTTAAGATTTACAGTAAAATTGCTTAAATCAACAGTCTCAATATCTAATTTACTATTTAGTAAATCCCACATATTGAGGGTAACTACCAGATTATCCGCATAAAGCAATGTGTCTTTTTTTTGATCTTCCAAATAAATGCCTTTTAATTCAACTTTATCAAAAAAATGAATACGTAATTTATCAATAGCTAATTCCGTTTTTAAAATTGGCTTAAACTTTTCGACTGCAAAATCAGCAACATAATTTTGCACGGTGGGAAGCGCAAAAAGTGCAATTACTATCAAGATCATAAAAAGGAGACCTAAAATAGCAAGACCTAATATTTTCGATATTTTTTTAAACAACTGATTGATTATTACTTTTAACTTACAATATTACGAAAAACTCTTTAAACAGTCTTTCTACTTGATCTGTTTTTTACTCAAAATAAGGAATATTATGCCTTCCAAAGTAAAGAGCTGTCACCATAACTCAAAAAACGGAATCCATTTGAAAGTGCATAATTATAAATCTTTTTCCAATCGTCACCTACAAAAGCTGAAATTAGTAAAAGTAATGTACTCTGAGGTTGATGAAAATTAGTGATAATTGCATCACAATAAGCGAATTTATAACCTGGAGCAATCATAATTTGAGTGGCTGATATAAGACTTTCCATATTATTATTTTCCAAGTAATCTAAAATGTTTTGTAATGCTTTTTGAGGGGAAATATTAATTCCATTATCTTCATATGGATCCCACTGTGAGACAGTTAACTGATTAAGTTGAGCTGATGGGTTCGTTTCTAGTTTTTTCCCGATAAAGTAAAGACTTTCGATTGTCCGAGTTGAAGTCGTCCCTACAACAATCAATTTTCCTTTATTATCTCTCAACTCTTTGATGGTATCTTTTGAAACAGAAATAAACTCCGTATGCATATCATGCTCTCCAATGATTTCTGATTTAACGGGTTTGAACGTTCCGGCTCCAACATGCAGAGTTACTTCATCAGTTTTTATACCTTTATCGTGTAATTTCTGAAAAACTTCGTCTGTAAAATGTAAACCGGCTGTTGGTGCTGCAACTGAACCGTCAACACTCGAATAAACTGTCTGATATGTAAAGTCGTCTTTTTCTTCCGAATCCCTATTCAAATAGGGAGGAATAGGTAGTTTACCTGCAATTTCAAGAATCTCGGAAAATGAGTAACTATCGTCATTCCAATTGAATTCTACAATTGTATCGTTGTTTTTTATTCCTATCTTTTTTGCTGTAAGAACTATTTCTTTATCGGAAAATAATGTCATTGACATCACATCATCTTTCCATCGTTTCGAGTTTCCTATCATACAATACCAGGAACAACCTTTTTTTTGCTGAAAATTAAGATTGTATTCAGCTGGATAACATGGTGATAGGCAAAATACCTCAATCGATGCTCCTGTTGGTTTTCTGAATATTAAACGTGCATGAATCACACGTGTGTTATTGAATATCATCAAACTGTTTTGAGGAATGAAATAAGCTAAATTGAAAAATAGTGAAGAGGAAATAGAGTGATTATCATAAATCAATATTCTCGAATCATCTCTTTTGTCCAAAGGATATTTTGCAATTCTTTCATCTGGTAATTCATAATTGAAGTTCAATATTTTAATTTTCTCTATTTCTTCTTTTTTCATTTTTTTGACAACTCTTCTAATCATTTTTTTGCATAAATAATTCTCATTATTCAACAAAATTACTCAACTTTGTAAAATCAACAAAAAACAAATATATCCGCTTAAGGAAAAATATAAAAATTAAAGATGAAAAAACTTGAAATTGGTGATACTGTACGTTTTTTAAGTTCTGTTGGGGGCGGAATAGTTAAAGGTTTTCAAAACAAGAATATAGCTATAATTGAAGATGAACATGGTTTTGATATACCTGTTTTGATCTCGGACTGTGTCGTTGTTGGCAAAATAAACGATAATCAGTTATCTAATTATGAATCAGATAAACCTATTGAGACTGAAACATCTTTACAGTCGGTAATTCAAATTGAAGAAGATCAAAAAATAATAGAAACTCCTGAAGGAGAAAAAATCACGGTTTGTCTGGCATATTTACCAGTTGATGAAAAAACAATTTCTACCACTTCTTATGAATGTTATCTGGTTAATGATAGTAATTATTATTTACATTTCAATTACATGAATCGCGAAAATAATTCATGGATAAGTCGTTACAATGGCGTTATTGAACCAAACACCAAAATATTCATAGAGGAGTTCAATAAATCTGATTTAAATAGTCTGGAAAAGGTTTGTCTCCAATTTATAGCTCTCAAACATAATAAACCATATGGATTTAAGAATCCTTGCTCTATTGAATTACATATTGACACTGTAAAATTTTACAAATTACATAGTTTTAAAGAAAACGATTATTTTGACGAAAATGCATTGATCTATTATGTAATTCAAAACGATATCCCGGAACGAACTATGTTAGTTACCGCTGAGGATATTGAAAATGCTATGAAAGAAAAGGAAGTTGAAGAGAAACCACGTAGAAAACGCATTCAGAAAATTGAAAAGAAAAAAATAATTGAAGTAGATTTGCATATTGATCAATTGCTGGAAACTACTGCTGGAATGGACAACTCGGACATTCTTGAATATCAACTTTCTAAATTTAGAGAAACAATAAACGAAAATTTAAAGAATAAAAATCAACGTATGGTTTTCATACATGGCAAGGGAGATGGAATACTTAAAAATGCCATAATCAAAGAATTAAAAGACAAATACAAAAATTGTTATTTTCAGGATGCATCATTTCGAGAATATGGATATGGTGCAACAATGGTTACAATAAAATAAAGAATTATGAAAAAAGTAATAGCACTATTTACATTGGTTATATTCCTACAGGGATGTAATGTCTTAAATCAAATCGGAGGAGCTTATAATCTGTCGCAATGTGAGTTCAAATACAAATCAATTGATAATATACAATTGGCAGGTGTAGATTTGGGTAACACTTCATCGATTTCTGTAACAAATTTGGCAAAAATTTCAACAATTCTTTCAGGTGGTCAACTGCAAACCATTCCTTTTAACATGGTTTTGAATATGGACGTGAAAAATCCAAACGAATTCGAAGCATTTCTGAATGCATTGGATTACGTAGTGATAATAAATGATCTCGAATTTGTAGTGGGTAAATTGAATACACCTATACGAATTGCTGCAGGTGGATCAGGAGTTTTACCAATACCTGTAGCAGTAGATCTCAGAAATCTAATGAACCGATATTCAAAAGAAAAAGTAAATAGCGTAATGAGCTCTTTTTTAGGCATCTCATCCGATAAAACAAAAGTAACAGTTAAACTTTGGCCGACCATTATGATTGGAGAAGCACCACTGAAATCTCCTGCTGCTATTCCAGTAGTTTTTACTTTTGGAGGAAAATAAATAGAATTCTAGAATAAAACAAAGTCTTCAGTTTTAAAATTTAAAACAATCAATTAAAACAAACCAAAAGGTGGACTAATAATCCACCTTTTTTAAATTTAATAGTTCTTTAATTTGTGGATAATTTAAACCTTTAACAAAAAGTTAATTTTTATTCCAATTTTTAGCAAAAAAACTTCAATATAACTCTCACCATGGTCTCACTAAATTCTTTTTCAAATAAGAGTTTTCTATCATCATAAAATAATGTAATTTTGGAAATGAATCAATCTTTGATAATATGAACAATAATAATTATTGGACTAAGCGAATAGCGTCATTCAAATACGCATTTAATGGCATTCGCTTACTCTTCAAACATACTCCAAACGCAATTCTGGAGTTGGTCATAGCATTAATAGCAATCTTATTGGGGTTCTTACTGAAAATAACGGACATTGAATGGGTGGTTATTTGTATTCTTATTGGCTTAGTATTTGGTTTAGAAGCAGTAAACACTGCAATTGAAACACTTTCTAATTATTCATGTAAAAATGAATTTAATCGTAATATTAAGAATGTTAAAGATTTGGCAGCTGGAGCAGTACTTATTGCAGCAATAGTTTCAGTAATTGTGGGGATTATAATTTTCCTGCCTAAAATAATCTGTTTGTTTTAAATAATGTGGTTGGGATGATGAATATTAAAGAATATATAGAGGAAATTGAACAAATAAACCAATCAAATAATCTGCTTACCGAAAAATACTTACTTTTAAAGCGTTTACTAGAAAGGATTTGCAAAAAAATTACCGAAAATGAAACTATGCAATTTTCTAATCTATTTTCACGCTTGGTGATACTTTCGCAACAATTTAATTTACCAAAATATCTTGAGTGGAGATTGCAACATTTCAGGGTTCAAAGTAATAATATTCTTTCAAACAAAGAGAAAGAATTGACTGAAGATGAATATGCTAAGGCAGAACAGACTTTACTTGATTTTTGTCGATTTATCTCAGGAGAAAAAACGGTTTCAGAAACATATACTCCGGAAAAACTGTCAACGTTACAATATGATAAACTTAGAGTTATTATTCTTTCCATTGACTATGATAATAATCTGCTAAAATGTGCGGTTGAATCTTTACCTGAAAAGGTAATTACAGTCAAATATAACGTGAATCCTATAAATGATGATTTTAATGTGTCAGCCTCACGTTTTTGGAAAGGTGCTCAACTTAACCTTATAGATTGTATTGCTGACAATGATGGACATTTAATTCCTAAATATTTCATATTAGAACCTGATTACTTGATTGATGCTTCACAACTAGCTGAATGTTTTCATAATTTCTGCATTTCTCCTCTCCTATATTTTAAAAATAAGTTCGACGCAAAAGAAAACCGTAAATCAATTCTTTTGGGAAATCTTGCTAATTATTTTCTCGATGTACTAATCTTTGCCGAAAACATTGATAATATTCAGTTTAAAGAGGTTTTTTTCAACTCATTCAAAGAAACTCCAATCGAATACACTACATGTGAAGATATTCGTAATGAACATGAATTTAGAGCTTTTATTGCTAATGCTTCATTGCAATTTCAAAATATAAAACGAGTCATTAAACATGATTTTCCTGAATGTGGAATACAGTTAAATAATTGCACCTTGGAACCATCTTTTTTTAGTGAAAAGTTTGGCTTTCAAGGGAGATTAGATCTTCTTCAACTACCAAATCATCAAAATAGTTTCAAAATCATTGAACTTAAATCAGGGGGTCTTCCCTATCCCAAATATAACAAAAACAAAATATCTATTAATCATGAGGTTCAAACTTCAATTTATAGATTAATGATTGAAAGTGTATTTGATCAGGACAGTAGAAAAATAAAAGCAGCAATCCTATATTCATCAGCTCAAAATCCAGGTGAAAACCTACGATTTGCGGCTGCTTATCAACATCTGGATAAACAAATCTTGGACATCCGAAACCAAATCATAGCAAATGAACACACACTGGTTAATGGAACAAATGAATCGGTTGAACAAATGTTTGGATTGCTATTTCAATCATTAAATCCTTCACAACCCAACTTTTTTACAAGTAAAATTATCAGTTTGAAAGAATCTTTGATAAATTGTTATACTGTTGAACTATCTTATTTCTACCGCTTTATAAGATTTATTTCCAGAGAAATTTACTTGCAAAAGATTGGCGACACAAATTATGAGTCTCCTACTGGCATGGCTTCATTGTGGAACAGCAACTTTAATGAAAGAGATGAGGCATTGGACGTTATATTTGATTTGAGTATTTATTCTATCAATAACTTCGAAAATGGGATGACTATAATATTCAAAAGAAATAAAAATAATAATGACCTTGCTAATTTTCGCAATGGGGATATTTGTATTGTATATCCTCGAAAAGATCCAAATGAAACGGTCTTGAATAATCAAATCCTAAAAGGTAACGTTGCACATATTGATGCAGAAATAGTAGAAGTTAATTTCAGACACAAGCAAAAGAATATGTCGTTCTTTAAGTCAAACCCATTATGGGCTATTGAACATGATAGACTTGATACATCTTATAATAACATGTATAAAAGTCTCTTTGAATTCTTAAAAGCACCAAAGCAAAAGCGAAATCTTTTACTGGGATTACAAGCTCCAATGTCTGAAAATATACAATTCAAAGATGTGTATCCCGAAAATCTGATTCAAAAAGCAATCGCTGCAAAAGACTATTTCCTGATTGTGGGCCCTCCAGGTACTGGAAAGACATCCATTTTTGCACGAAGATTGATTGAAGAATATTATGCAAAAGAGGATGTAAATATATTAGTATTGGCTTATACTAATCGAGCAGTTGATGAGCTATGCGATGCCGTTAATGTGGCTTTTGGTCATACTGATGAACAATGTGATAAATTTATTAGAATAGGATCTAATCTTTCTTGTTCGGATAAATACCGACATAGATTACTGCAAAATATTTCACAAAAAGCGGAAGATAGAAAGTCTATCAGATTAGAAATCGAACAGACTCGCATTTTTGTTTCAACACTTGCATCAATTGCTAGCAGAATGGATCTGTTTCAATTAAAACATTTTCAGATAGCCATCATAGACGAAGCATCTCAAATACTTGAACCTCAGATTATTGGTCTATTACCTAAATTTGATAAATTTATCTTGATTGGTGACCACAATCAGCTTTCTACAATTGTTTTACAGAAACAAATATGCTCAAAAATCACAGAGCCGGAGCTTATAAATATTGGCATAACTGATTGCAAAGATTCCTTTTTTGAAAGATTGCTGCGCTCATGTATTGAACAAAACTGGACTCAATCTTATTCATCTTTGACTGTGCAAGGACGTATGCATACGGATATTTCTGCATTCCCATCTAAATATTTTTATTCGGGACAACTTTTCCCTGCAAATGAATGGCAGCATGATTCATGGAATCTTAAGTCTGATTCTTTAAATGATATTTTTCACCAAACTGTTGCAAAAGAAAGGATCGCTTTTTTTTCGACTGAAAATACAACAGCTAATTCATTTTCGGATAAAACAAACGAATTTGAAGCTGAAACTATAGTTAATTTAATAAATGCTATTCGTGATATCTACAAAATAAACAATAAAGAGCTGAATGCAAATATATTAGGAATTATCGCACCTTATAGGAATCAAATAGCAATGATTCGACATAAATTGATTCAAGCGGATATACCAAATGCAGAGAACATCATGATTGATACTGTCGAACGATTTCAAGGTAGTCAACGTGATATCATTCTCTTGTCATTTTGTATAAATAAACCATACCAATTGGATTTTTTATCTAACTTGAGTCATGATGGAAAAGTAGATCGAAAACTTAATGTTGCACTTACTAGAGCTCGTCAACAGCTTTATCTTGTGGGAAATATCCGATTAATAAGCAAACATCCAATTTACAATTCGCTACTTCAGTTTCTAAAAGATAGAACCTATATTTTAAATTAGAAGTAGAAATTATCACTTTAAATTTCTTATTTAAGTAATTTTTTTATATTTTTGCAGTCAAAATTGTCCTGTGGTGTAATGGTAGCACAACAGATTCTGGGCCTGTTTGTCTTGGTTCGAGTCCAGGCAGGACAACTATTTAAAAAAAGCAGTCGGTTACACAATAATCGACTGCTTTTATTTTTATAATTTCAAACTTCAAATATTATGTCTTTCACTAAAAATGACTTTAAAAAATGGTTTGTTAAAGGGTTGATAATGGGATTAGTAATCGGAGTAATGATTATTGCATTATTATATTTTTTCTATATTAAGTAAAAGAACAAATACTCTCCCTAATACAAACATTCATCGTTTTTGATTACATTTGTATTGATAAATAAAAACAATATGCAGGAAGACAAAAGCCATTTACTTTATTTTGCTATGCGCTATGGAATATTCCTTGGGCTGTTCTGGATTCTCAAGTACCTTTTCATAATAGGAGCAAAGGAAATACCTATTCTTATGAATGTGAATTCACTATTAAGTATTGGTACAATCATTTTACTCGTTTATTTTCTGATAAAATATAAATCAAAAATAAATACACCTATTGGTTATTGGCATTGCGTTAGTTTTTCAATACTCTTATTTTTCTTTGCAGCTATTTTTGAGGCAATAGTTATATTTATTCATACAAACTGGATTGATACTGCATTTATTCCTGAATTATACGAGAATGCATTAAATATATTAAAAGAACTTGGGATGAATTCAATTTTTACCGAGGCAGAAAATCAACCTTTTCCATCACCTGTATATTATACATTCAACTCATTATTGACCAATGTTTTTATCGGACTAATCTTAGGGTTAGCAGTTTCTCCAATAGTAATAAACTATAAATCCAAACAACATAAAGCATAATTTCATTTAATAAATAACTATGGATATTTCAGTTGTTATTCCCCTTTTTAATGAAGAAGAATCAATTCCGGAACTTTACGAATGGATAAAACGTGTTATGATAGAACACAAATTTTCGTATGAAGTCATTTTCGTAGATGATGGGAGTTCAGATGGTTCATGGAATTATATTAAGAATTTGCAGAAAGTTGAGAGTTCTGTGAAGGGTATTAAATTTAGACACAACTATGGTAAATCACCAGCATTATATTGTGCCTTTCAAAAGGTTCAAGGTGATGTAATTATTACTATGGATGCAGACTTACAAGACAGTCCGGATGAAATACCTGAATTATATAGAATGATAAAAGAAGATGGATATGATCTTGTTTCAGGTTGGAAGAAAAAAAGATATGATTCAAAATTGACAAAAAACTTACCGTCAAAGTTCTTCAATTATACAGCACGAAGGGTTTCAGGAATAAAACTACACGATTTCAACTGTGGTCTAAAAGCATATCGTAATGAAGTTGCAAAGAACATTGAGATTTATAATGATATGCATCGCTACATTCCAATTATTGCAAAAGATGCAGGATATACAAATATTGGCGAAAAAGTAGTGATTCATAGTCCACGCAAATATGGAAAAAGCAAGTTCGGTCTTGACCGTTTCGTTAATGGGTACCTTGATTTATTGACTTTGTGGTTTCTAAATAGATTCGGGAAAAAACCAATGCACATTTTTGGATTGTGGGGAAGTATCATGTTTTTTCTTGGTTTTATTGCTGTTATAATTGTTGGTGCTGTCAAATTATACGATATGTATCATGGGATGCCATATCGACTTGTTACTGAATCACCTTATTTCTATTTGTCGCTTACTCTTATGATTTTAGGAGTATTACTTTTTCTCGCAGGCTTTCTTGGAGAACTCGTTACTCGTAATTCTCCCGAAAGAAACGTATACAGGATCGAAGAAGAGTTATAATTATTAAATAACTAAGCTATGGAATTTAATGAGGTAATTAACAAAAGAAAATCAGTTAGAAAATATACTGACCAAAAGATAGATAAAGAAACTATCGAATCTATTATTGAAAGTGCACGATTAGCTCCATCAGCAGTAAATAAACAACCTTGGAAATTTTACATCTGCACTTCAGACAAAGTAAAAGCTTCAATTTGTGAGAGTTATAATCGGGAATGGTTCACAAAAGCACAAATATATATTGTAGCCTGTGGAGATCATTCTCAATCATGGAAAAGATTAAGTGATAATAAAGATCATTGTGAAATTGATATTGCTATAGCTGTTGAACACATAGTGTTGAAATCAACAGATTTAGGATTGGGAACTTGTTGGGTATGCAACTTTAATACTCAAATAATCAGAGATGCTCTTCATTTACCAGAATACATAGAACCAATTGTATTACTTCCAATAGGATATTATGAAGATGATTATGAACCAGATCCTAGGAATAAAAACAGAAAAGATCTTAATGAAATAGTCGAATGGATATAAGATTCAATAATATGAAAAAAGGATATATATATTTAATAATTACTTTTTTATTCATTATTCTTAATCTGATTTCATGCGATAATAGAGATAAGAATAAATCAAACAATACATCTAATTATACCTACATTGCTGAACAAGGAGAAATATTTCATACAACTTATCACATAAAGTATTATTATAAAGAATCTCTACAATTTGAAATTCTTGAAGTACTTAATCGTTTTGATATGTCATTGAATCCCTTTAATCAAAAATCAATCATTTCAAAAGTGAACAGAAATGAATTGACACAAGTGGATTCTATGTTCATAAAAGTGTTCAATAAATCAATGGATGTATCAAGAAAATCAGATGGTAAATTTGATATTACTGCTTCTCCATTAATTAATGCTTGGGGATTTGGATTCAGTAATATGGAAAATATTACGAAACAGACGATCGACAGTTTGATGGAATTCGTTGGATACAACAAAATAGTCCTTTCAGGAAATAAAATTGAAAAAACAGACCCACGAATTCAACTTAACACTTCTGCAATTTCAAAAGGGTATTCATGCGACTTGGTAGCATATTTTCTGGATTCATATGGAATAGAAAACTATATGATTGAAATTGGTGGAGAAATAGTGACTAAGGGAGTAAATGATAAAGGAGAATGTTGGCATATTGGTATTGACAAACCGGTTGAGGATAATTCGGCCGCAAAACGCGAACTTCAAGTAATTCTGTCGCTTTGTAATAAAAGTCTTGCAACATCAGGAAATTATAGAAATTACTATATTAAAGATGGGAAAAAATATGCACACACCATTGATCCTCAAACAGGATATCCTACTCAAAACGACATGCTTAGTGCAACAGTGATTGCAAATGATTGCATGACGGCAGATGCGTACGCAACAGCTTTCATGGCTTCAGGTTCAGAAAAATCAAAAGAAATTGCACAAAAAGAACCTGGACTTGAGTACTTTTTCATTTATACGAAACCAGATCAAACAATGGGAATCACTTATTCTAAAGGTTTTGAACAATTTTTCACAAAATAACCAAATGAAATAAAATGAACGCACTACTTCATTATACTATTTCTCCGATTGATGAACTACTAACTTCAGTTATTATAATTCCGATAACACCAAATGAAAAAAGAAATCTTATAATTAATTATTCCTTATATATTTCACGTTTTGGACAAACAATTATTGGTACTACTGAGAAAGGAGTTTGTTTCCTTGCTTTTGGAGAAAAGGATCAAATGCTTTATGATCTAAAAAAGCAATATCCTTTCGCAATCATACAAAATGGTTCAGACTCGATTCAATTCTCTGCTCTGAATGCTCTTGATAACTTAAATGAATATAACCAACCTATTTATTTACATATAAAGGGTACTGAATTTCAGTTGAAAGTGTGGAACACTTTACTTAAAATTCCTCAGGGAAAACTGACTTCTTATCATTTAATTGCTGAATATATTAATAACTCAAAAGCTGATAGAGCAGTGGGAAATGCTGTTGGAAACAACCCTGTATCTTACTTTATTCCTTGTCATCGTGTCATCCGTACTGATGGTTCTCTTGGTGGATACAGATGGGGATTGGATATAAAAGATCAAATATTAAATCTTGAATTAAATAAATAATTTAAATGTTATGAAAAGAATCTATTATTATGTGTATGTTATTATATTTGCTTTGAGTGCATGTAACGTTAATAAATCGTCACAAACTCTTTTCGATGGAGATAATATTGATCACTGGAAAACCAATGGTGATGTAACAATTGAAAATCAAACCTTTAACCTTGGAAACGAAGCTTCAATGTTATTAAAGAATGGAAATTATAAGGATTTTGAACTTAAACTTACTGCAAGGACTGTTGACAATGGTAAAGGTTATATCGCATTCCATACAGACAAAAATGGAAATAACGGTTACAAAGTGGCACTTAACAATGATATAGAAAACCTACAATGGTGGACAAAAACTGGTAGTTTATTGGGAATTAGAAATCTGACTAAATCATTAGTTGAAACTAATGTGTGGTTTGATATGACTATTAGAGTGGAAGGAAAAAAAATTGTTGTCAAAATAGATGATAAAACTGTTGTTGAATATATTGAACCAATAAATCCATATCGTACTTCAGAAAATGCCGACCAATTACTTTCTAAAGGAAGTATTTTTATTAAAAACACAGGCGATGGAGACATAGAGTTTAAACATATTGATATTTCACCAATTAATGTTTCTGATATTGATATAAATGAACAACAATCAAAAGCAATAGATGAAACATCCGATGAAATAATTAAACTTCATCAAGATAACTTTCCAGTTCTTGATTATCATATTCATCTTAAAGGAGGAATAACAGGTGAAATTGCAGCAGAACAAAGTCGCAATTTTGGAATTAATTATGCATTAGCACCAAATTGTGGAATAGGATTTCCAATAACAAACGACCAACAAGTAATACATTATCTTGATAGTATGAAAGGACAACCTTTTATTCAAGGTATGCAAGGTGAAGGACGAGAATGGCCGACTACCTTTTCAAAAGAAGTTCGTGATAAATTTGATTACGTTTTTACAGATGCAATGACTTTTACAGATTCAAAAGGGCGTCGCACACGCTTGTGGATACCGGAAGAGGTCTGGATAGAAAATGAACAACAATATATAGACTTAATTGTACAAAAGATAATTGATGTAACAAATGAACCAATAGATGTATATGTGAATTCAACTTTTCTCCCTGATGCTTTGAGTGATAAATATGATGAACTATGGACAAATGAGCGTATGGACAAAGTCATTTATGCATTGAAAACAAAGAATATTGCGCTGGAAATCAATAATCGCTATAAAATACCACACAAAGCTTTTATTGAAAAAGCTAAAGAGGCTGGATTAAAATTTACGTTTGGAACTAATAACACAGATAAAAACATTGGCAAACTTGAATATTGTATTCAAATGAAAAAAGAATGTGGAATCACTGCTAATGATATGTTTAAACCTAAAATGAAAAATTAATTATTACGATTTCGTTATTATTCAAATATCTGATTACTTAGGTAAAACGATATTGTTCATTTGACGTAAAATCTGTGATTGACGTTTTCTCATATAGGATGATGGATTTTGCGAACTGTAAACCAACGGATTAGGCAAGGTGGCAGCAATAAGAGCTGACTGTTTAGAAGTCAGCTCAGCTGCTGTTGAACTAAAATTAATTTTCGCAACAGATTCGGCTCCATAAATGCCATTACCCGTTTCCATAGAATTCAGATAGACTTCAAGTATACGCTCTTTTGACCAAAAGAATTCAATAAGTACGGTGAAATATGTCTCTAAAGCTTTTCTGAGCCATGACGATTTTGGCCACAAAAAAACATTTTTTGCTGTTTGTTGACTAATTGTACTTGCTCCTCTTGCCTTTTTACGAGATTTATTCTCTTTAATGGCCTTTTTTATTTCAACTTTATCAAAACCATTATGATCAAAAAAACGCTGATCTTCTGATGCAATTACAGCACGTTTCATATTATTAGAAATTGATTCAATTGAAACCCATTTATGATGAAGTTTGGGCTTTTCATTGTTAGATATTTGCTGTACCAATCTGATTCCCATCAACGGAGTAAAATATACAGGAACAAATTTAAAGAGTATTACACCACTGATAGACAGAATAAAAAACCAGATTATCAAATTACGGAGTAGACGAAACAACTTTCTCATGCAAGTATAAAAGACATGTTTAATTCTAAAAAAGTAAAGATGTAATTAATTTTCAACTAACTTAAAACGTACTCTCCAGCGTCCATCATCATAATCATGACTAATTATTTTAAATTGACCAATTTCAGAAGTTTCATTCACATGATCACCAATGCAAGCACAAATATCATACTCTCCCACCCTTACAATTCGTAATGTTTCAGAAACATCATCTGGTAATTTTGATAAATCAACTAAATTTGCAGCATCTTTAAGATGCATAAAATCCACTTTAACAGGAAGATTACATTTTATTACTTCATTCACCTTTTCTTCAATAGCCATAACCTGCTCATCAGTAGGCTTTTGAGAAAGCTGATAATCACACTTACTTTTCTTTCGCTCTATATGCGTATTTCTTGAACGTGGACAACCAAACATTCTCGTCATCGTTTGATTTAGAATGTGTTCGGCAGTGTGCATCGGAGGACATTCCTTTTTATTATGTTCGTTTAATTCCATTATGAAAATCATTTAACACAACAAAGGTAGAAAAAAGAATCAATATCTCATATCATTCAATTCTTCATCGGGATCAAAACCTTTTGTCATCATCTTCTTGATTAATCGTTGTTATTAGATTTATTTTTTGATAGATAAAGCTCCTGAAGGACATTTTGAAACCTGATCTATAAGCTCTTCATTTGTAGCATTTTCCATCTGAATCCAAGGTCTTTCATCTAGTTTATATACTTTGGGTAAAGTTCTTACACAAACACCTGAATGAATACATATGTCTGGTTTCCAGACTATTGTAATTTTTCCGTTAGAATATTCTTTACTTTTCATATTACTTTTTGTATTAATGTTCTTTGTCCCAATTATATTAATTCAATAATGATTTATAAAACGTATAAACAAAGATAGGTAAATAATAAACAGATCAATAATGCAGAATAAAAATCAATCAATGATTTAAATATTATAACTAAAGCATTTATAAAATTAATGAACTTGGAATAACTATACTTCAAATTTCACTCTAATTAATAACATTCATTAAACAATATAATTATCATTTTTCAGAAACTGTTTAACACTAAAATCAGATTTACTATTAATGTTATTTAGTTTATAATGTAAAATTAAAATAATAACTCTGACCGTACAGAAAACAATAATTGATAAATATGTGAAAATTAATTGTAAATAAAAGACTTAATTTTATCAAATAAATTAGGTTAATAAATACATTTAATTAACTTTGTGTTTTAATTAATAATATTTTAAGTTTCACAAAAACACTTAATAGAAAGTTAATTGTGAATAATTTAAAATTTATAATATCATTGAACAATATAAAAATCATTGTCGGTTTTTCGTTGTTGCTATTTGAACTATTGGTAATTATTGCAATTTATAAAATATTGGGTAAACTTGTAGTTCCAAGCACAGAATACTCTAACAAGGGTTTAATTTGAGTATTTACTTCTTTGTATTTATTGAAGGAACTGTGCAACTTTTTGACATTTAATTGACTGTGAAAATTAAAAGATTATGAAAAGTGCGTTTAAGAAAGAAAAAGAAAAAGAACTTCAACTATTTTCAATTGATAAAGTTGAATTAATAACAGAAAAGCTAATTCAGCATTTCCCTGAGGCTATAAAAAATTATTTAAAAGTTTGTGGATATATGAACAGATTGATGCCAATGAACGCTAATGTGATTTGGAATGAAAATTTTCTGAGAGACAAACCTAATAGTTCTTGGGAAGCATTAGAAGCATTACATTTTTTGTCTGTTGACCCAATTGTGCGTTGCATGTACGTTAAATCAAAAAATAAACCTGTTTCAGTTAAAGATTCATATAAAGATCAACAAGGGTCACTTCAAAAACGATTATTTGATGTATTTCCTCTATTAAATGCAGGTGGAAAATATATTACACAATCAGAACAAACAACTGTATTTAGTGAATTTATGATAATCCCAGGATATATATTTCAACCTTATGTTTGGTGGGATCCAATAGATTCAAATAAAGTGAAAGGAACATTTACAGATGAAAGATTAAGAGTCAAGGGTATTTTTCACTTCAATGACGAGGGATTATTCACCAGATTTGAGTCTAACGATCGTTTCTATAACAGAAATGGGAAATATGTTAAAATACCATTTTCTGCATTTATTGAAAGCTATAAGAACCAAGATGGTATACTAATACCTGAAAAAATAAGAGCTGTATGGCATTTTACAAAAGGTGATTTTGAGTTTTTTTAAGGCACAATAGACAGGATTGATTTTAATGTTTCAAACAATAATCAAGAATCATAAAGTTCATCACTAAGAACAGAATTCATTAATCTGATTTTTAACCTTTTAGATAATCAATTTGAATATGGTTATTCAAATATGTAATGAAATAAATACTTAATAATTACCAACAAATATTAGGTCTTATATCAAAAGGATTATTTCCAACATATAAATAAATTAGCTTTGGAAATATTAGTTTGATTGAAGACTTTTTCGTTAATTGTAAAAAACATTTTTCCTTACATTAAAGTACTATTAGATAACTAAATGTAAAATATTTGACTGTTTTAATAATAATAAATCAGCTGGCGACTATAAAATAGACAGGTTCTTTTATTCTATTAACTATTTTAATTACATTTGCATCAATTAATCTAACAAAATTCAATGTTTAATGTCCAAACAAATTTTATCTACTTTATTAATACTATTTATGTTCACTTGTGCTTTTGCACAAAAACCCTTGTGGATGAGATATCCATCAATTTCTCCCGATGGAACTCAAATAGCTTTTTCATACAAAGGGGATATTTATAAAGTATCTTCAAAAGGTGGTCAGGCTCAAAGATTAACAACAAATAATGCTTTTGACAGTAACCCAATCTGGTCACCCGATGGAAGCAAAATTGCATTTGTGAGTGACCGCGAAGCAGGTGGTAAAGATATTTATCTTATGTCGGCAGATGGTGGTAGTGCAAAACAGCTGACAACTCATTCAGGTAGCGAATCTCCTTATACATTTACTAATGATGGTAAATATGTTGTTTTTTCTGCACATTATCAATATCCGGCAAAAAGTGCATTATTTCCTACATCTCTCATGTCCGAACTGTACAAAGTGTCAATAGATGGTGGTTTAGTGGAAATGATGCTTGCTTTTCCTGCTGCTAATATTAATTTCAATAAAACTGGCAATAAATTTGTATATCAAGATGTTAAGGGGATGGAAAATACTTGGCGAAAACATCATACTTCGTCTGTAACTCGCGATATCATTGAATATGACATTCAAAATAGTATATTTAAGAAAATAATAGACTGGCAGGGTGAAGACACTGATCCGGTTTATAGTCCTGACGGAAATTCGATCTATTTTTTAAGTGAACGAAGTGGAAATTATAATTTGTTTTCAGCACCTTTGAACAACCCTTCTGGCGTAAAACAACTCACGTTTTTTAAAGAACATCCAGTAAGGTTTCTAACAATTTCAAACAATGAAACTACTTGCTTTGGATTTGATGGTGAAATTTATACATTATCTCCAAACACAAAAGAACCAAACAAGCTTAACATATCTATAATTAACGACTTAGACGATAAAGAACCACAGAAACTGACATTTACTTCTGGAGCTACTTCGGCTGACGTTTCTCCTGATGGAAAACAAGTGGCTTTTATTGTGAGAGGGGATGTTTTTGTGACTTCTGCTGATTATTCTACTACAAAACAAATTACAACTAGCGTTGCTGCTGAAAGTGAAGTTAATTTTGGCCCGGATAACCGCACATTGATTTATACAAGTTATCGCGATGGAAAACGAAACATTTATAAGGCAACCATTGGAAGAAAAGAAGATCCTAATTTCCCTAACGCGACAGTTATCAATGAAGAAGAATTGATAAAAAATAATTCTTCAGAAAAACAAAATCCACAGTTTTCTCCCGATGGAAAAGAAGTGGCTTTCGTAATGGATAGAAAAAGACTGATGGTATATAATCTTGATTCTAAAAAATTAAGACAGATAACAGATGGTACTTATCAACATGAAAGTGACGGAAATATGACTTATTCATGGTCGCCGGACAGTAAATGGTTTGTACTTGAATATGTTTCAAACAATCACGCACCATACTCGAATATTGGAATTGTAAGCGCAATTGATGGTGGTGAAATTTACAATATTACAAATAGTGGATACACAAATCATAATCCACACTGGGTAATGGATGGAAACGCAATTCTTTTCAATTCAGAAATATATGGAATGAGAAATCATGCTTCTTGGGGATCTATGGAGGATGTGTTTATCGTTTTTACAAACCGACAGGCATTCAATAAATATAAAATGAATACCGAAGAATTTGAACTGTTCAAAGAAGCGGAAAAAGAGGCTGAAAAGAAAGATAAAGAGGCTAAAAGAAAAGAGAATGAAGAAAAAGAAGTAAAGGATAATAAAGAAGAGAAGCCTAAAGATATTATCATAGAATTCGATAACATGGATAGCCGAATTGTAAGACTTACTTCAAACTCTTCCAGATTGGGCGATGCTATTATAAATAAAGATGCTACAAAACTTTATTATATGTCGGCCTTTGAGGGGGGATATGATATGTGGGTTCATGATTTACGCAAAAAATCAACTACTCTATTGAATAAGTTAAACGGTGGATGGTCGAATTTTAAAACTGATAAGGAGATGAAAAATCTCTACATTCTAAGCAACAATAAAATGCATAAAATGGAGTTCGCAAACGATAAATTTACACCTATTAATTATTCTGCTGAAATGAAAATTGATGCATATAAAGAAAGGGTATTTATGTATGACTTCGTTTATCGAGAAGAAAAAGAACGTTTTTATTCTACTGAAATGCACGGAGTTGATTGGGACGCGTTAACAATACACTATCGCAAATTCCTCCCACATATAAACAATAACTACGATTTCTCTGAAATGCTTTCAGAACTGTTGGGTGAATTAAATGTATCTCATACTGGTTCTGGATATCGCGCTCCAAACAAAGATGAACGTACGGCTGAACTTGGATTGTTCGTTAGTCGTGTAGACAATAAAAACGGCTTAACAATTGATGAGGTGATTGTAAATGGTCCTTTCGATAATTTTCTTTCTAAGGTTAAAAAGGGGGACATAATCGAAAAAATTGATGGCATTGAAATCCAAAATAACACTAATTATTTTCTTTTGTTAGACGATAAAGTGGGTAAAAATACATTGATCTCTATTTATTCTCCTTCTACAGGAAATAGATGGGAAGAGGTGATTAAACCTATATCATCGACAGAATTGAACGATCTATTATACGAACGTTGGGTAAAACAACGCGAAGAGGATGTTGAACGGTTGTCAAATGGACGTTTAGGATATGTTCATATTCAGTCTATGGGCGACAACAGTTTCCGCCAGGTATATTCAAAAGCTCTTGGAAAATATTACGAGAAAGAAGGAATTGTGATCGATATTCGGTATAACGGGGGTGGACGATTACATGAAGATCTTGAAGTGTTCTTTAGTGGGGAGAAATATCTGCAACAGGTTGTTCGAGGAAAGGATTACAGCGAAATGCCAAGTCGACGATGGAATAAACCGTCGGTAATGCTGACGACTGAAGCTGATTATTCTAATGCTCACGGATCTCCATGGGTTTATAAGAAAATGAAAATCGGTAAAGTGGTTGGCATGCCTGTACCTGGAACAATGACTAGTGTAAACTGGGTTACGCTACAAGATCCATCGCTTTATTTTGGAATTCCTGTTGTGGGATATAGAACAGAAGAGGGTACTTATCTGGAAAATACCCAGCTGGAACCTGATTTTAAAGTGGCTCTTGATCCAACAAAAGTAATCAATGGCGAGGATACTCAACTTGAAGAAGCTGTTAAAGTTTTACTTAATCAATTGTAAATAAAAGTGATATGATAAATAACCCTTTACTAATCATAGTAAGGGGTTATTTATTTTTACTTGATCGATGAAGAGGCTAATTCTTGTAGAAATTTGTTACTTAACCTCTGCTCAATTTCTTCAAATGAGGAGGATGTTGAAATAATTACATCAAATAATTGCCAGCGTAAACCTGATAGTAACGAATCTTCTATCCAATAAAAAAACCTTGTTCTTTCACTTAAATATTCAAGTTTTTTCATCTTTAAATATAATTCTAAACCGTCAGATACATCATGCCATAAATCCACAAAAACAGAGTCGAACGATATGTTGGGTAACTTTTTCATAGCATATTCAAATGCATCGGCATTTATTATTTCAACTTTTTCTTTGTGCTGAAACTGAGGAAGAATAATTTCACGGAATAATCGAATTACTTCTTTATCTTTTTCTACTATGGTAACACTACTAACATTTTCTTTTAATGATACCATATATGGAAAATATCCCATTCCTAACCCAAATGTAAGTACACGACCGTTCACTTGATCAATCACCGATTGCATAGTTTCAATTTCATTTGGCTTGATAGCCATCCATTCATGATTGTTTTCCATTACTACAGGAAAACGGAACGATTTATCAAAGAAACCGATTTGAGGAATCTCATGATAATCTGACGTTAAAACAATATCTTTATATATGAATGCTTCGTATGGATCATATTGATCGTACGTTAACTTCCAATTGGCGAAACTGATTTTTGGAATCTTAATATGTCGATAATAGGAATTAGATAAATAGATTGTTGGATCTAGTTTTTTTACAGATTGATGTAGATAGCTTGTTTCTAACACATTATCTTCTTCATTATTCTCAGCATCTAAATCAAGAAATCCACTTAACAATGCGGAGAAAAGTACTTTTTCAGAAAGAATACCGTCTTCATCTACACGTTGCATCAATTCTTTGGTTATCAAACGGGGCGTATTGTTAAGATAATCTACGACTAACCAACTATAATCATTATTTCTTTTTCTGATTTTAATTAGTTCTTGAAGCTTCTGATTGTCTATTTCTGAAAAATCTTTATGCATAGTCGAATTAAATTACTTCTATTACTTTTAAAATACCGCCATTTACAATAAAACGAACATCTTTACCCGCAAAAGCAATTCCATAAATCCTTTCGGGATCTTCTTGATAGGAAGGCCGAGGGTCTTTTGAAAGTACTTTCAAAAGTGTTTTTCTTTTTTCTTCATCAATTAATTTAAGCAATACATCAGGGAATATAACTTGTAATTCTTTTTCACTCATATCATCGCTAAATCCTCCTGCTGCTCCTTGGTGACAGTCTAATGGAATATATGGCTTGATATCATAAATTGGGGTACCATCCATCATATCAATACCGGAAACAAAAAGCACTGGACCATTATCTACTGTAATCTCTACCTTTTCTAATTTCACGGACGATAACCCAATAGGATTGGGACGAAAAGGGGAACGCGTAGCAAAAACCCCAACCCTTTTATTTCCTCCTAACCTGGGAGGACGGACGGTTGGCGACCAATCTTCAATAATTGCTTCTGAAAATTGCCAAATCAACCAAATATATTCGTAACCTTCTAATCCTCTCACTGCATCAACATTACGATATTCTGGTTCAAATATGATTTTTCCTTGTAAGGATGATATTAATCCACTTTGACGGGGTACACCAAATTTTGTTTGGAAATCAGTATGAATCTTGGCAATAATTTTCATAGTCTAATCATTTTATTTATTTGCAAATGGAATAACATCTAACAGTTTGTATTTTCAAATATAATAAGTGCTTTAATAGAATTATAAGTAAGTTTGTATGAAATAATTCATAATTGTGAAAAAAATTGTATCATTCTTTGTACTTCTTCTATTTGTATCAGTTTTAACGCAGGCACAAACGCTGGAGCAAATAAATAAAAATGCTGAAATAGCTGACAGTTTGAATGAAATGCTGCTCAACTTTTTCGATAAAGATCAACGCATTGAATTCTTTCCTGATTATTATGGCGGGTCTTATATCGACGATAAAGGAAATCTTGTTGTGCTTGTCACAAAAGATTCTGACATTAATAAATCTGATATAGCACAAATAATTAAAAACGAGAACTTTACTGTTTTAACGGTTAATTATTCGTACAAAAAGATCTCTTCCGTAATGGACTCCATTGATGCTTTCATTTCAAATTATTCAATACCAAACAATCACATTGTACTACAATACTTTACAGGTGCTTATATTGATGTGATGCAAAATTGCGTGATAATGCAATTTTCAATCTTGATGCCTGAATTAATCTATTCTTTTAAAAAAAATGTGACTGATTCTTCTGTTGTAAAATTTAGAAAAAACGAAAACACCTTTTTCAATTAAACATAATTTACAATATATTTCTCTAAATATATAATATTTATCAACTTAGCTTGCTCCGGTGATGCTCTCACTATGGTCTCACTATAATCAAAAGAACAGTAAGTGCATTTTTATCTATTTTTAGTAAAAATATGATAAAAAATACACTTACTGTTAAATTCTTATTTAATACTCATTCCAGCTTTTTATCTTAATATCTTCAAGCTTTAATGAACAAAATGCAGTGATAAACGCACTGGCAAGACGGGCATTTGTAATGAGTGGTATATTAAAATCGATGGCTCCACGACGAATTATATAACCGTTTGTAAGTTCGCGCTTGGTAACATCTTTTGGGATGTTAATGATCAAATCAAACTGCTTGTCGTTAATCATCGTTTTGATATTCGTATCACCATCTTCATCTGGCCACTTTACATCGGTTGCCTTAATACCATTGTCGGTCAAAAAGTTATAGGTACCGTGACTTGCATATAATTTATAACCGTGTTCATCCAAAAGCTTACATGCTTCTAATAAATCCACCTTGGATTTCATCTCGCCCGAAGAAATCAAAATTCCCTTTTCAGGAACGCGATAGCCTACTGAGAGCATGGATTTGAGAATTGCTTCTGAAAAATCATCTCCAAGACATCCTACTTCTCCGGTAGAAGACATATCAACTCCTAAAACCGGATCGGCATTTTGCAAGCGAGAGAATGAGAATTGGGATGCTTTAACTCCAATATATTCTAAATCAAATACTGAACTGTCGGGTTTATTATATGGCTCTCCTAACATTATCTGGGTAGCGGTTTCAATAAAGTTGCGTTTGATGACTTTGGAAACAAAGGGGAACGAACGGGATGCACGCAAATTACATTCAATAACTTTTATCTCGTTATTCTTTGCCAAATATTGAATGTTGAAAGGACCACTGATATTTAATTCTTTTGCTATATGCTTTGATATCTTTTTGATACGACGCATGGTCTCAAAATAGATTTTTTGAGCAGGGAACACTAAAGTTGCATCTCCGGAATGAACACCGGCAAACTCAACATGCTCGGAGATGGCGTATTCTACTACTTCTCCATCTTTGGCTACTGCATCAAACTCTATCTCCTTGGCATTCTGCATGAATACAGAAACTACAACGGGATGTTCTTTCGAAACATTGGCGGCCATTGTTAAAAATTTGTGCATTTGCTCTTTGTCATAGCAGACATTCATCGCTGCTCCGGATAACACATAGGAAGGACGGATAAGCACAGGGAATCCTACTTCATCAACAAAACTATCAATTTCGTCAAAACTGGTTAATTCCTTCCAACGTGGCTGATCTATTTTAAGTTGGTCAAGCATGGCAGAAAACTTGTTTCTGTTTTCTGCACGGTCTATAGATAATGCGGATGTTCCTAAAATTGGCACGTTCTGACGATACAAACGCATTGCTAAATTATTGGGGATCTGACCTCCTACTGATACAATCACTCCTTTCAAATTATCCTCAATATCAATTACATCAAGAACACGCTCAAAGGATAACTCATCAAAATAGAGTCGATCACACATGTCATAATCGGTAGATACGGTTTCAGGATTATAGTTGATCATTACTGATTCATAACCTGATTTACGTGCTGTCTGTACTGCGTTAACTGAACACCAGTCAAATTCAACAGACGATCCAATTCGATATGCACCTGAACCTAAAACTACTATGGTTTCTTTTGTGGATTTTAATAGATTAAACTCTTTCTTATCACCATAAGTAAAATAGAGGTAGTTCGTTTTCTCGGGGTCTTCTGAAGCAACTGTGTTTATACGACATACATGTGGCAAAACTTGCAATTTTTTCCTCAATGAACGAACACGAAGGATGCCTTCTTCTAATGTGCCTTCTTGATGTTCTACATAACGGGCTATCTGGAAATCTGAGAATCCAAGTCGCTTTGCTTCGTTAAGTACTTCTTGGGGAAGGTCTTCAATTTTAGTATAGGATGATAGTACTTTGGTATATTTGTAAATATTTTCCAGCTTCTCAATAAACCATTTATCAATTTTAGTAAGGTCTACTATCTTCTCTACAGTATAGCCTTTTTCAAAAGCATCGGCAATTGCAAAGATACGCATGTCTGTTGGGTTGGAGAGTACATCTTCTACATCATCAAATGACATTTTGTTTCCTACAAAACCATGCATTCCCTGGCCAATCATGCGCAATCCTTTCTGAATAATTTCTTCAAATGATTGACCTATCGACATGATTTCACCTACGGACTTCATAGAAGAACCAATTTCGTGACTTACTCCTTGGAACTTGTTCAAATCCCAACGGGGTATTTTAACTATCATATAATCGACCGCAGGTGCTAAATATGCGGAGTTTGGTGTACCCATCTCGCCTATCTGATCAAGAGTGTAACCTAAAGCAAGTTTTGTTGCTACAAAGGCTAATGGGTAACCGGATGCTTTTGAGGCTAAGGCTGATGATCGACTCAATCGGGCATTTATCTCGATAATTCGATAATCATTGGTTACTGCATTAAAGGCGTATTGAATGTTACACTCTCCTACAATACCAATATGACGAACTACATTTCTTGCAACATCTTCCAAAAATGCAATTTGTTCTTTTGATAAAGTGATGATTGGGGCAACTACTATACTCTCGCCAGTATGGATACCTAGTGGATCAAAATTTTCCATCGGAACAACAGTGAAACAATGGTCATTTTTATCCCTTATCACCTCAAATTCAATCTCTTTCCATCCTTTTAAACTTTCTTCTACAAGAATCTGATTGGAAAATGACAGGGCGCTTTTACATAATTCTGTGAAAGAATTTATGTCTTCACAAATACCTGAGCCTTGACCACCAAGTGCGTATGCTGAACGAACCATCACAGGATAACCAATCTCTTCAGCTGCTTTCAAAGCATCTTCTAAACTTTCTACTGCATGTGATAACGGAGTCTTGGCATCTATCTCATTCAGTTTTTTAATAAACAAATCACGATCTTCGGTAATCATAATTGCGTCTACTGAAGTACCCAATACTTGAACTCCGTATTTTTCAAGTATACCACTTTGATAAAGTGAAGTCCCACAATTTAGTGCTGTTTGACCACCAAAAGCTAATAGAATACCATTGGGTTTTTCCTTTTCTATTACTTTTTCTACAAAATAAGGTGTTATAGGTAGAAAATATACTTTGTCAGCAACTCCCTCGGACGTTTGAATAGTGGCAATGTTGGGGTTTATTAAAACCGTTTCAATTCCCTCTTCTTTCATCGCCTTCAATGCCTGAGAACCTGAATAATCAAATTCGCCGGCTTGACCAATTTTTAACGCTCCTGAACCTAAGATGATAACCTTTTTAATTGATTTGTCCATTTTATTATTATTGATTTTATAATTCTTATTTATATTCTTCCCAATGTTTTATCTCTATATCGTCTTCCGATATTCTGCAAAATGCTTTGATAAAAGCACTGGCTAATCGTGCATTTGTTATCAAAGGTATATTGAAATCTATTGAACTTCTACGTATCTTATATCCGTTTGTCAACTCTTTCTCTGATAAATTTTTAGGTATATTAATCACTAAATCAAATTTCTTATCTTTAATCATATCTAATACCTTAAATTCGGCATCTTCATCGGGCCAACCAACATGAGTACTTTCAACTCCGTTTTCTGCCAGGAACTTCTGAGTTCCTTCTGTGGCAAAAAGCTTAAAACCATGGTCTTGTAACAGTTGACAGGCTTCAAGCAAATCAACCTTCGACTTAACAGTACCTGAAGATACCATTATATTTTTTTCGGGAATTCGATAGCCTACAGCTAACATCGATGTGAGTAAAGCGTCATCAAAATTGCTTCCTATACAACCAACTTCACCGGTTGAGGCCATATCTACTCCTAAAACGGGATCGGCTTTTTGTAATCTTGTAAACGAAAACTGAGAGGCTTTTATACCAACATAATCTAAATCAAATGCTGATTTTTCTGGCTTCTGAACTTCGATTCCTAACATCACTTTTGTCGCAAGCTCTATAAGGTTTATCTTCAACACCTTAGACACAAAAGGGAATGATCGCGAAGCACGTAAATTGCATTCTATTACTTTTATATCATTATCCTTCGCAAGAAATTGAATGTTAAAAGGACCGCTTATATTTAATCCTTTTGCAATTTCTCGGGTAATATGCTTAATTCTTCTAACTGTTTGAGTATATATCTTTTGTGGTGGAAACTGAATTGTAGCATCTCCTGAATGAACTCCGGCAAACTCAACATGTTCTGAAATTGCGTATGCTATTAATTCTCCATCCCTCGCTACAGCATCCATTTCTATCTCTTTGGCGTATTCAATGAATTCAGAGACTACAACTGGGTGACTTTTCGAAACTTCAGTAGCTAGCGTAAGAAAATGCTTGAGCTCATTTTCATTGGAACAGACATTCATTGCAGCACCTGAAAGTACGTATGATGGCCTAACCAACAAAGGGAAACCTACTTCTTCAACAAATTTATGTATTTCTTCCATCGTAGTAAGTTCTTTCCAACGTGGTTGATCTATGCCTAATTGATCAAGCATCGACGAAAATTTATTCCTATCTTCGGCATTATCAATATTATCAGCCGATGTTCCCAATATATTTACATTCGCTTTATCAAGCCTGACAGCCAAATTATTAGGTATCTGACCTCCTACAGATAGTATCACTCCTTTTGGGTTTTCTAACTCAATAATATCCAAAACCCTCTCAAATGTGAGCTCATCAAAATATAAACGATCGCACATATCATAATCTGTAGATACTGTCTCCGGATTATAATTGATCATTACTGATCTGTATCCTTCACTGCGAACTGTATTCAATGCATTCACTGAACACCAGTCAAACTCAACCGATGACCCAATTCGATATGCACCGGATCCTAAAACAATCACTGATTTATGATCTCCAAGATAATGGACATCATTTTCATTTCCATTATATGTAAGGTAGAGATAATTTGTTTGAGCAGGATATTCTGCTGCTAATGTGTCAATTTGCTTAACTACTGGTACAATCCCAAGTTTCTTTCTATATTGACGAACTTTATCTTGATGGACTTCATTTAATTTTTCTTTCCATAAAGCACGAGCTATTTGGAAATCTGAAAACCCTTGTTGCTTGGCAAACTTAATCAATGCAGGTAACTCTTTGTTTGCTTCATCTTCTAATTCATCTGATGAAAGAGATAAACACTCCAAATCTTCTGCCGTTTTAATAATATTGTATAACTTATATAGAAACCATTTATCTATTTTTGTCAGATCATGAATCTGATCTACAGAATACCCTTTTCTAAAAGCTTTACTGATTACAAATATTCTTTTATCTGTTGGCTCCCTTAATGCTTTATCTATGTCGTCAACTTTTAATTCTTTGTTTTCAACAAATCCATGCATACCAAGACCAACCATTCTTAATCCTTTTTGAATAGCTTCTTCAAATGTACGTCCAATGGCCATAATTTCTCCAACAGATTTCATACTTGAACCAATCTCTTGAGAAACACCACTGAATTTATTTAAATCCCATCTTGGAATTTTTACTACTATATAATCAAGTGCTGGCTCAAAAAATGCACTTGTTGATTTGGTCACGGAATTTTTTAAGTCAAATAATCCATAACCCAAACCTAATTTGGCTGCTATAAAGGCTAATGGATATCCTGTCGCTTTTGAGGCTAATGCTGAAGAACGACTCAATCGTGCGTTTACTTCAATCACTCTATAATCTTCTGATTGTGGATCAAGGGCATATTGAACGTTACATTCACCAACAATGCCAATATGACGGACAATCTTAATTGCTAATTCTCGCAATTTATGATATTCTGAGTTTGTTAATGTTTGAGATGGTGCAACAACAATACTTTCGCCTGTATGAATTCCCAGTGGATCGAAATTCTCCATATTACATACCGTAATACAATTATCATACTGGTCTCGGACTACCTCATATTCAACTTCTTTCCACCCTTTTAACGATTTCTCAATTAATAATTGACTTGAATAAGTAAATGCTTTTGTTGCAAGTGCTGTTAATTCTTCATCATTTTCGCAAAATCCTGATCCCAAGCCTCCTAAAGCATATGCTGCACGAACAATAATTGGATATCCCAACTCATTCGCAGCATGAATAGAATCGGAAATGGTATTTACGGCTTCACTTTTAATTGTTTTAACCTCAATTTGGTCTAATTTCTTTACAAATAATTCACGATCTTCAGTATCTATAATCGATTGTATTTGAGTTCCAAGCACTTTTACATTATACTTTTCAAATACACCATCTCTATATAATTTTACGCCACAATTCAATGCTGTTTGTCCACCAAAAGCAAGCATAATTCCATCAGGACGTTCTCTTGATATAACTTTTTCTACAAAATAGGATGTTATAGGCAAGAAATAGATTTTATCGGCTGATCCTTTTGATGTTTGAACAGTAGCAATATTAGGATTAATCAATACAGTTTCAATACCTTCTTCTCGTAATGCTTTCAAAGCTTGAGAACCAGAATAATCAAATTCACCAGCTTCACCGATCTTTAATGCTCCTGAGCCTAAAATCAAAACTTTTTTAACCTTCAAATCTATAATGTTTGCCATCTAAATGAATTTATTTGACTGTTTTGTTTTACTTATTTTATTTTATCCTAATTCTAAATTGTATATGATAAGTTTCTTTAAAGCATATCTACAAATTCTTTAAAGAAGAACTTTGTGTCAGTAGGACCTCCAGAAGCTTCAGGATGAAACTGAACTGAATAAAACGGCTTTGTTTTGTGTTTTATTCCTTCGTTTGTACCGTCATTCATATTCACATATAAGGATGTCCACTCGGATGACAAATTATTGTCATCAACAGCATAACCGTGATTTTGTGAAGTAATATAACAAATATTTGTTCCCACTTTTCGAACTGGCTGATTAGAGCCTCTGTGGCCATACTTTAATTTATATACTGATGCTCCGGCAGCTTTTGCCAGTAATTGATTACCCATACAAATACCAAAAATAGGCTTCCCATAATTCATTGCTTTCCTAATATTTTCAACTGTTACATTGCAATAATCAGGACTACCGGGTCCATTCGAAATAAAGAGTCCGTCATATTTAATACTCGTAAAATCATAGTCCCATGGAACTCTTATTATATCTATCTTTTGTTTTATCAATTCTCTAATAATATTAAGCTTTACACCACAATCAATGAGAACAACTTTTTTAGAACCATGAGAGTATTCGATTACATCCTTACAGCTAACTTTATCAACCTGATTCTCACTATCTGGATCATAAAAATCAATCTGATCATCGTTTTCGAAAACAATTTTTCCTTTCATTGAACCATACTCACGAAGTATTTTTGTAAGCATTCTAATGTCTATTCCAAAAACACCTGGGATGTTTTCATCTTTAAGCCAATGACTTAAACTTCGCTTTGAATTCCAATGTGAATAATCATCAGAATATTCCTGAACAATTAACCCACTGACATGTATTTTACCAGATTCAAAAAAATCGGTAATTCCATGTGTTCTGCTGTTTCCAGGTACACCGTAATTACCGATTATTGGATATGTCATTGTTAGAATTTGACCTTGATAGGAAGGATCCGTAAGGCTTTCGGGGTAACCGACCATTGATGTATTAAAAACCACTTCGCCTGCCGAAGCCTTTTCTGCGCCAAACGATTGTCCATGAAAAACTGTCCCGTTCTCAAGGATTAACCGCACTGATTTATTCTTATACATTATGTGCGTAAGCTTTATTATTAAATTGATGTATGATATTAGGATACAAAGATAAACAAAAACAATGTTCTATGAAAATATCATATAAAAAAAATGCCGATTTTAAATTTAAATAAAATCGGCATTCCTCTTTTTTCTTAAGTCTTTTAAAGTGAATAAATATATCCTTTTTTCAAAAATTGAACATATTTTCCATGATCAAATGAATAATAATGTGCTCCACGTTTTGAAGAACTCTTATCTTTTTCTTCATATTTGTTCAAAATATTCATAGAAATAAGTTTCCTTCTAAAATTTCTTTTATCTATTTCTGTTTGATAAATAGCCTCATACAAATTTTGTAGAGCAGGTAAAGTAAATTTCTCTCCAAAGAACTCAAAGATTATTGGCTCTAAGGATACTTTATATCGCAAAACTTTTAGAGCATCTTGAACCATTTTATTATGATCAAATACCAATGTTGGTAATTTATTAATATTTATCCATGTAGCATCAAATTTTTTTGCAATAGATGTATCAAATTCATCTAATCTTACTAATGCATAAAAAGCAACTGAAATAACTCTGCCTCCGGTATCACGATCAATTTCACCATATGAAGCAACTTGTTCCATATATATCCCTGTTTGTTGAGTATATCTGTATAGAACTTTCTTTGCGGCATCATCAAGACTTTCACCATTTTCCATAAATCCACCCATTAAAGACCATTCATTTTTAAGTGGTTCAACAGGTCGACGAGTTAACAAAATATTTAATTCATTGTTTTTGAATCCAAAGATTATACAATCAACAGCAATTAAAAACTTTGAATTGTTTTCATAATATTGTGTATTCATTAGTTTTGATTTTTTTTAAAGTAAAAGTTGGGAGCACACTGCTCCCAACAATTTAAAATAATTTATATTAATGTTTATAATTTTCTTGCACCATCGCTTATTATAACATCATAGATTTTTGGTTCATGGCCATATTTAGCCTTGAATTGTTCTTTAGCATTAGCAATAAAGCGATCATGCAATTCTTCTTTAACAAGATTAATTGTGCAACCACCAAAGCCTCCACCCATAACTCGAGAACCTGTTACATTATTTTGCTTAGCAACTTCATTTAAAAAATCAAGTTCTTCGCAACTTACTTCATATAAACGGCTCATTCCATCATGTGTTTCGTACATTTTTTTTCCTACAAATTCATAGTCATCTCTTTCCAGAGCATCACTCACATCACGAACACGCTGTGTTTCTTCTATTACGTATTGAGCACGCATAAAATCTTCTTCAGAAATATCATTCTTTACTTCATTCAACATTTTCATATCTGCATCTCGTAAAAAGTCTACTTCTGAATGATTTTTTTTGATTGCAGCAACAGCATTCTCACACGATTCACGTCTTTTATTATAAGCTGATGAAGCTAATTCATGCTTAACTACTGTATCTAAAAGGACAACACGGTATCCATGTGGTTGTGGATCAAATGGAAAATACTCATAATCCAAAGTTTTGCAATCTAACCTAATTAAATGACCTGCTTTTCCGAAAATAGATGCAAATTGATCCATAATACCACAATTTACGCCTACATAATTATGCTCAGTTTTTTGTCCAATTTTTGCCAATTCAAATTTGTCAATATTTAAATTAAACATATCATTCAGAGCAAATGCATATGTACTTTCCAAAGCTGCAGATGAAGACATTCCTGCACCTAATGGAACATCACCAGAAAATGTAGAATCAAATCCTTCAATCTTATATCCTCTTTTTATGATTTCGCGACATACACCAAATATATATTTAGCCCAACCTTGGCTTGGAATATCCTCTTCATTCAAACCAAATTCTGTATATTCATCTAAGTCAATTGAATATACACGAACCTTTTCTGTTCCATTCAATTTAATAGATGCAATCATTCCTTTATCAATAGCACCAGGAAATACAAAACTCCCATTATAATCTGTATGTTCACCAATTAGGTTTATGCGCCCGGGAGACGCATAAACTTCTGGTGATTCATTTCCGAATTTATCTTGATATATTTTAATTACTTGATCTTTTCTCATTATAACATTATTTTTTGTAATAATATCTTACTGCCAAAATTGAACCTTATAAAACTTGTTCAAATTAAGCTTTCTCTTCAGTAGTTACAATATTAGTATTAACATTTTTTGAACCTACTACTGCATATAATAAAAGAGCAGCAAAACCAACAACAATCAGCCAATAACTATTAAGAAATCCTAAACTGTCAGCAAGAGCACCTTGCAATAGAGGTAATAAACCGCCACCGCAAACCATTACCATGAAAATCCCTGAGGCCATTTCTGTAAATTTTCCCAAACCTTCAACAGCAAGATTAAAGATACTTCCCCACATAATAGATGTACAAAGTCCACATAAAACAATAAATAATATTTTTGCAGGAACAACCGCTCCAAACATATTAATTGAAGGTTCTATAGGCATAAACATAGCAATTACAATAAGCAATATACCTAAAGATGATGCGGTTGCCAACATAGCTTTACTTGAAACTTTAGCCCCAATAACTCCACCTATCAATCTTCCTGCAAGCATTAATAACCAATAAGCTCCTACGATTGATCCAGCAACACCTGTAGCAATATTTAAGCCACCACCTGTAACATCTGTTGTCATATAAAGATTTGCCATATTAGGAATGCCTACTTCAACACCTACATATATGAATATAGCGATTATTCCGAAAATAAAGTGACGGAAAGATAATGCACTATGTTTATCTTTTTTTGTTTTCTTTGGTTGATTCTTCGTAATTGCCAAACCTGGTTCGGGAATTTTAACAACTAACAAAACAATAAAAGCAAATGCAAAAATACCCATAGCTAAAAATAACGCAGGGTTAGCATCTTGAATAGTTTTATTAACTGCGCTTCCAATCAAATAACCACCTAATACAGGAGCAATTGTTGCACCGATAGAATTAATAGCACCACCAAACTGAATTAGTTGATTACCTTTATTTCCACCTCCACCTAAAGTATTAAGCATTGGATTTACAACAGTATTAAGCATACACATTGAGAAACCAGAGATAAAAGCACCAGTTAAATATACTCCAAAACTTTCAGTTACCCCTGAAAGGAAAGTAATTGAAACTCCAATAAAACCAACAAGAACTGCAGTTAATGAAGTAAATTTATATCCTTTTTTTTGAAGAATAATACCGGCGGGAATGCCCATAAATGCATAAGCTATAAAATTAGCAGCATTTCCAAGTTGAGACATGAAGTTACTTGCTTCGAATTGATCTTTTACAATAATAGCAAATGGATTTTGCAGTCCTGTTACGAAAGAAATCATAAAGAACAGAAGAAACATCACCGCTATAGGTAATGCATAATTTGTTTTTTCAGTTGAAGTTGTTGTTGTCATAAGTTTTTTATTTGTTTATTTATTCATTTGTTATAAAATAATTATAAATCTATTTTCTTATTGAAAATTTATAAGTAGTTTTTGAATTAAAAACTTCTCCCGGTCTAAGAACAACCGAAGGATAATCAGGTTTGTTAATACTGTCAGGATAATGTTGAGTTTCAAAACACACAGCTGATCTTTCAGGATAGTACATATCGTTTTTTGCCACGAAATTTCCTGTCATCCAATTACCTGTATAAATCTGAACGCCAGGTTGATCAGTAAACATCTCCATAACAATCCCGGTTTTTGGGGATTCACAAACCCCAAAATATGCAAATTCATCAGAGGTTTTTTTGTTTAAAACAAATGTATGATCATATCCTTTTCCAAAACGGAGTTGTTCAAAATCATCATTTATACGTTCCCCAATAGCATGAGAAGTTGTAAAATCCATTGGTGTACCTTTTACTGATTCAGCAGGTCCATAAGGAATTGCTGTTTCATCAGTAGGCAAATATGTATCAGCGTGAATAGTAAGCAAATGATCACCTATATATGGATCACCTGCACCTGATAAATTAAAATATGAATGATTTGTAAGGTTTAGTATAGTTGATTGATCTGTAGTTGCACGATAGCTTATAATCACCTCATTTTCATTAGTTAAAGTGTAAGACACATAAACATCTAAATTTCCAGGATAACCTTCTTCACCGTCTACTGACAAATAATGTAATTCTATAAAATTATCAGATTCTTTTACAACATCCCACACAACAGCGTTAAAGCCCTTAATTCCGCCATGAAGCGAATTAGGACCATTATTAACAGCCAATGTATAGACTTTTCCATCAAGGGTAAATTTACCCTTTGCAATTCTATTACCTGTCCGTCCACAAATTGCTCCAAAATACGGTTCTTCCGATTTTAGATATTCTTCAATTGAAGAATGTCCTAACACTACGTCTATAAACTTCCCGTTTTTGTCAGGAACCATTATTGAAACAATTTTGGCACCATAATTTGTAATTGTTAACTCACTCCCACTTGAATTAGTGAGAGTGTACAATCCGGTTTGCTTACCGTCAACATTTTTTTCAAATAATGCAATTTGCAAACCGGATATACCTTCTGTTTTTTTCATTCCGTTCTTGGTGTTTAAAAATAAGTATGAAGACTGGATCTTTTAAAAATCGGTGTAAATGTAACACTTACTTTTTAAAATATCATAATTATTTAATATGTTATAAAACATCTTTTTCATTCTCTTAATTCAAAATCATATCTAATTGATTGTTTTTTAGATTAATATTGACTTTTTTTAATATTAATCTAAATTTTAATTGTTTTCGTTGAAATTACTTTTATCATTAGCTTCTTTTTCTTTTTTAATATTGGTTACCAACACTTTATCAATTCTATTATTATCTATATCCATCACTTCAAAATATAAATCTCCAAATACAAAATGGTCTCCCACACTAGGAATTTTGTTAAGAGAAGAGAATACAAATCCTGCAACAGTTGAATAATCTATTTCATCAAAATCAACTATAAAATCTTCATCTAAATATGAAATCAATTCAATAGGTGCTTCACCACTAATCAATGCAGAATACTCGTTTCTCATAAAAATCAAAGGATCAGTATCTGATTCTTCGGGAATAGTACCAAGAATATTTTCAAATATATCATGCAATGTAATAATTCCTTCTAAACTTCCATATTCATCTACGACTACTGCAATAAATTGTCGATTTTTTTTCATCGATTCCAGTACTCTTTGAGCACGCAAAGTAGCAGGAACAATCAATGGTTCAAAAATCAATTCATCAATAGTAAATTCCTCTTTTTTTGTTAGCTTCATCAAGAAGTTTCGAATTGAAATAACCCCAACAAAATCATCTATCCGGTTTTTACAAGCTAAAATATTACTATGTTTAGTTTCTAAAAGCTCTTTAATAATTTCATCTTTCGGTCTTGAAATATCTACCCACTCAACTTCAGTACGATGAGTCATTATGTGAATCGATCTTTTATCAGAAAAGTAAAATACTTGTTCATGAATAATATTCTCTTCAAGATCAATCACCCCTTCGTGAGAAGCCGTTTTCAACATTGCTCTTAATTCCATTTCTGTTACCCTGTCTTCTTTTGGTTTCAATCCTATAAGTCGGTTTAAGAAACTTGTTGATAAAGCTAATAGTTTAACAAAAGGATAAAAAATAATACTAACCACATTTATCGATCTTGAAACCGTCACAGCAACTTTCTCTGGGTTATTTAATGCAGCGGTTTTCGGAACTAATTCTCCAATTACTATCGATACATATGTAATTAAGAAAACAACCATTACCAAAGAAATAGTATATGCATATGGTTCAGTCAACGAAAATCTTTTAAATAAAGGTTCTACATAAACAGACAGAGTTGCACCACCATATGCACCATTTATAATTCCAATCAAAGTTATTCCAACTTGAACCGCCGATAGAAAATTATCAGGATCTGATTGAAGTTTCAAGGCCATTTCAGCACCCTTACTACCCTTTTTTCTTTCAGCTTCAAGTTTTGTCTTTTTTGCAGAAACAACAGCTATTTCAGAAAGAGCGAAATATCCATTGAGAACAATAAGTAGAAAAATAACAATGATATCTATTATTACCATTTGGTTGTTTTAATTCAAACAATATTATTACCACAAAGGAGAAGGATAAACTCCTTCATCTACAAGCTTTTGCAGTTTTGCAACCACCTCAGGTCTATCTTGAGCATATGTTACCCCAAACCATTTAGAAGGTGTATCAAGAACTTTAACATTAACTTTATTTTCAATGATTAAATCATTTACTAACAAGGGTATAAAGTACTCTGCTTTCAAGTTTTCAGCATTTTCTTTCAAAAAATTCACAAAGTAATTTTCAGAATATTGAAAATAATCAGGGGTAAAACCCCACATATTCATTGATACTGGTGTATTATCATCGATTTCAATCCATTGATCATTTTCGTCTTTATATTTAACTACTCCGTCAATACGCTTTATTTGTGTACGCTCTACTACTCCGGTTAGATTACTATCAATATCTGTTTCACAAATACCACGAGCAACAGTACCACTTTCTGACAAAGTATTTCCCACACGATATCCAATCATGCAATATTCATCATTTACATTTTCCAATTTAGTGAGAAAATCACAAAGTACTTTATAACTTTCACGCCCATAAAAATCATCAGCATTAATAACAGCAAAAGGTTCATTAATGACATCCTTTCCCATCATAACAGCATGATTTGTTCCCCATGGTTTCTCTCTTCCTTCGGGAGCCTTAAAACCTTCTGGTAAATTATTTATATCTTGGAACACTAGTTCAACAGGAATTTTTTTCTCATATTTCTTTACGATTTTTTCACGAAAATCATTTTCAAAAGTATCTCTTATAACAAAAACAAGTTTGCCAAAGCCTGCATTTACAGCGTCATAAATTGAATAATCCATTATTGTTTCACCACTAGGGCCGACTCCATCCAATTGTTTTAGTCCACCATAACGGCTGCCCATCCCTGCAGCTAGTACAAAAAGAGTTGGTTTCATTTTAATCTATTTTTATTTAACTTTCTACAAATATAAGTTTTTTAGTTATGAAAAACCAAAATTTATTCAATAATCTTTATAAATAAAACAATGATGAATATCATTAGCAAAAAAATTGATGCATATGGAATTTTATAATAAAAAAACTGATTATAAATACTGAATTTAGCTATAAATTATATTGTATTTTATAATTGTAAATATGGTAATTTATACAAAAAAAAGGTCGCTTGATGCGACCTTTTAAAAATATTATTTAAATGTTTATTTTACAAATGCATGTCTATATCCTTTTATATCATTCCAATGACCTCTTGTAAAATCAGGAATAGCAACAGGAGCACTATTGTTTTCAATTGAAATACGTCCCAAATCAGCTAAACAACACCATTCAGCAAGATCATATACATCCATATCAAGTGGAAGACCGTTTTGCAGACAATAAACAAGTCTGTAATCCATGATAAAATCCATACCTCCGTGACCACCAACTTTCTTTGCAATCTCTTCTAATTCTTGGTGAATTGGGTGTTTATACTTTTCCATCAACTCATTTTTTACATCATTAGAAACAAAAGCATGAGAACTTAAATTTTCCAGATCAGGATTTCCATCTTTCAATTCATTACCATCAAGTGCATATCCTTCTATTGGATATTTCTGAGCAAAACCTTTAGATCCACTTACTTGATACATACGACTATAAGGACGAGGTGAAGAAACATCATGCTGAATATGCATAGTCTTTCCGTTTTCTGTACGAATTATTGTCATAGTGTTTTGACCATTTTGAAAATCGTATGCACTATCAGGACTTAAACCTCTTTTTTCAATTAAATATTCAGGAATATTTACGGGTTTATTATCCATTGATACTAAATAATTCATTTTGTCACCACGATGAATATCTAATACTTGACAAGCTGGACCCATTCCATGAGTGGCGTAAACGTCTCCTCTAAATTCTTTATTAAACTCCATTCGCCAATCACCTTCATAATAATCCCAAAATTCAGCAAGATTATGGATATAGGCGCCTTCTGCATGTAAAATCTCACCAAAAAGTCCTTTTTGAGCCATATTAAGAGTCGTCAATTCAAAAAAATCATATACACAGTTTTCCAATTGTATACAATGTTTTTGAGTCTTTTCTGCTGTATTAATAACTCTCCATATTTCATCTAAAGTCATCGCAGCTGGAACTTCACATGCAACATGTTTGCCATGCTCCATAGCATAAATCATCATATCTGCATGATTTTTCCAATCGGTTACAATATAAACAAGATCAATATCATCACGTTCACATAGTTTTTTCCAAGCATCTTCACTACCGCTGTATTCTGCTGCACGAGGAAAGCCAGCTTTTTCAAGAATCTTTTGAGTATTTTCAACTCTTTCAGGATATATATCACATAAAGCAACAATTTCAGTACCTGGAATATTAGTAAAACGATTCACTGCACCGGGACCTCGCATACCTAATCCAATAAAACCTACACGAACAGTTTCAATTTTAGGAACAGTCAGACCTAAAACATGTTTCTGACCTTTAGGACGAACGGGTACATTAGTTTGAATTGGCTGAAAAGCTTTATATTCATTTTTTTTGTACATTTTTGATGTGTTACAACCCGATAGTATAAGGGCCAAAACCATCAATAAATTAATCAATTTCTTCATAAACTTGTTTTTAAATTATTTAATTGAATTTATATTTTATATTAAAATTTCTTTATCGAAAAGAAAATCGTTTCCGATAAAGAAATTAAAAACAACACTACTTATGTCACAAAGTTAAGAAATAATTTTAAGAACTTTAAATAAAACAGGTTCTTTATTTATTTACCAAAAAGTGTAAATTCTGCCAAACTAAAAAACGTAGGTGAATATCCTGAATTTGTTTTGTACACAACATATCTAAAATATGAGAATGGCTGGGTTGCTGTAAAAAATGGTGACGAATATTTAGAACCTGCTGTGGTAGGTAAATCTGAATCAACATGGGCCAATTCTGTCCAAGTATCACCATCACTACTTACCATAATTCCAAATTCCATAGGTTTACCATTAAAATTATTACGGTTTTGATAATCAAAACCACATTTTGTGATGGGTTCCTTCAAGTTTATTTGTATATAGTGCGCGTCAGAAACTGGATATGAATAAGCTGAGTGAAAGTAAGACGCAGGATTTTCATCAATCAAGTTTTCTATTGGCCCTTCAGAAGATTCCTGTGCATTAGTCGATAACATACCAGGAGTCAGTGGAATTTTATTAAATGCACCGTAAAGTTTAAAAACACTTGATGAGAATTCAAATCCAGGTAACGATATATTTGTTATCTTGATTGGAATAACATATGAACTGCCAAAAAAGTCGCCATTGTTAATCGTAATTCTCAATGGTTCACTTTTTTGACTGCCTTTCTTGAAAGATACAGCTCCGCCATTTTCAATAGTATAAGTAGCTGATGGTAGTAAAATTTTATCCCAAGGTACTGAACTTGGATCAACTTCCACTGTAGCTTCAAAATCCCATAAACTTTCAAATGGAAGAGTTAAATAAAAATCGTATGTTACGCCCTCTCCGCTAACAGCTATACTTGATTCAAGTTCTTCATAAGTTACAACAGGAACAACAACATTAGGTTTCAAAATCAGGAGTTTTTTTTCTGAATTCACAGAATCAGTATTACTTGTAAGCATTACTGGCAATACATAATTTGTTTGAGGTTCAGCGTCCAAAAGCATTTTAATATCAGTTGTTTTAAATAATATACTTCTGTTCTGATATCGTTCTTCAGTAGTAAAGTTTACCTGTGGATTAGGTATTTCATACATTGATGAAGGAAGTAATTTATATTCCTTACCTACTAATTTGGAATAATCAGCGAGCTCATCTTCATTCATAACTCCAACTTCAGCTTCAGCTTTAATTTCTGGAGTTTTACCACCTTTCATTATTGTTACTTCAAAAGCTCCATCTTCACCCGTAGTATAAAGTATCAGGTTTTGTTCCCCTACTTCTTTCATTGATAGAATCTTTTCATATTCTTTGGGGATAAGTTCGTCATAATTTTCACAGGAATAACCCAATAATAAAAACGAACATATTATTATATGCAATATTTTTTTCTTCATCACTATTTATTATTTCTTAAATTAATTGTATCCAGGAGATTGTATCATTTGTGGATTTTTATATACCTCAATATAAAAAACAGGTAATAAATACATTCTAGTCGTCCATACAAATGGTTGATTTACAGGCACAACTGTATTAAACTCTTCAAATGTAGGATTCAAGGTTCCATAAGCATTCAAACCTAATCTCATTCCTTGTCCCATTGTTTGAGGTGCAATCATCCAACGGCGGACATCATAATATCGATGACCTTCTCCCCAAAGTTCAATAGATCGTTCGTTCCGAACCCAATCAACAATGGTCATTTCATCAGTTACATCTGTTGGCATTAAATCAGGAACACCGGCTCTTTCACGAATTACATTCAAATATTCAATTGCATTTGACATGTCACCCAAAGCTGCATAACACTCTGCCACATTCAAATAAAGTTCTGCCAAACGGATCAGTGGTCTAGGCTTACTTTCTAAATTCGAAGAACCGATTTTACTAAATGAAAGATTTGGCATTATATATTTCTGCGAAAAATAACCGGTTACATTATTGTCACGGTTAAATTTGGAAGGATTATAACCTTGTCTTTCAGCATTACGCAATTCAATTTTCAATGGAGAACCATCAGCCAGTTTAGAACCATAATCGCCGCCGTCAAAAGCAAACCAAGCATAAAAACGAGGTTCTCGATCAACGTTAAAGGTAATGATGTCTGAACGCCCGGATACACCTGCCGAACGAAACCATGTTTCTTTTTGAGCAAAATTTGGATCATCAGCCGGACGCTTTCCATTTTTCGTATAGAAATTTGAGATCGAAGTGTTTAATATTGGCGAAACACCTGAGTAATAACCTATAACAGTTCCATTATTATGATACTGAATAAAATGAGGTATAGAACCATGAACCATATTACCTTGATCTGCTAATCCCCAAATAATTTCATTATTGCCTTCTGTAGTTCGAGTGGTAACAAGATATCTCATTAATAATACTTTTTCTAAAAAGGATTTACCCTCCTCTGTATCTGGATTAACTCCGGGAACAAATGGTAATGGAACATTTTCACGATCATTCATAGTAATATCTCTATATAATTCATTTCCACCTGAATTCTCGGCGTAATTTAAAGCATCTAAGCTTGCGCTTAAAGCTCGTTCCCATTTTGCACGATCATATTCACTACTAACAAGCTCCAATCCATATCCCGGTGTTTCATAATTCACATTTTTCCATTCTGGATATGGAAAATTTCCATTCCATAATGGAGATGCAGCATATACTAGTAGACGAGATTTCAAAGCTTTAGCAATTGTTGATGTAGCTCTTCCCCATTCTTCTTGTTGTCTTTGGGCTGGAAGAATTTCAGATGCTTCATCCATTTTATCTACAATCCAATCAACAACATAATCGAAATGTGAACGACCGGGATATTCAGAATTATCCGCAGACATTGACATATAGCTGTCTGTTATAGGACATGGTCCATATAAAGTTAAAACCTGCATATGATAATATGCTAACAGAAAATTGGCTTCTGCTGCCCATTCTTTTTTCTCTTCTTCTGTAACACCTGTTGCATTTTCAAGCTCTTTTAGAAAAAGATGACATTGACCGATATATTGATAATTCTGACCCCATCGCCATTCACCCGGACTTCTAGGGGTGATATTGTCATAGACCATTCTATGCATAAGCTCACCCCACAAAGGAGGTAAAACCCATTCATCTGAAGCTGCTTCAATAGTTGAATATCTCATTGGGTGCGTTAAACCTGCATAACATGAATAAAGGAAACCGAGAGTTGAATTATAATCTTTTGTGGCATCCGACAGATCTGCTTGTTCAGGAGGAATAACATCAAGGTAATTACATGAAGTAAAACCCAATATTGTTATCAATAAAATGCATCCTGCTCTTTTTATTTTATTTATTAGTTTCATTGTCTTTAAGATAATTTAAAAGTTTAATTGTAAACCGATATTAAATACACGTTGCAATGGATAAGAATTCCATGAAAGTTCTGGATCCCACAATTTGAATGGACTAAAAACAGCCAGATTATTACCACTCAAATATATTCGTCCGTGATCAAAACTGTAACCGAATTCCAACATTTTTAAACGAAGGAAATTTCCATTTCTCATCCAATAAGTACTACCGTGACTATTGTTGGCAGTCTCAGTGGTTAACAATCCTAAACGTGGATAAAGGGCATTCGGATTGGGATTATCAACTGTCCAGCGATTATCGGCAATAAATTTAAAAACGTTATTGTCGGATTGTCCAAAAGGATCCATTAATCCTGTCATTATATTTCGTTTTGCTGATCCATTGAAGAATATACCAAAATCAAATTTTTTATAGTTTAAACTAGCACCAAAACCATATTGGATGCGAGGAACACCACCATATTCCGAAATCATCGTACGGTCTTCATCATCAATTATACCATTACCTGTAATATCTCGATATTTTATATCACCTGGAATGGGTGTACTGCCCAAGTTCTGGATTGGACTATTGTCTATTTCTTCTTGTGAAGTAAATAAACCCTCTGCAATAAATCCTTCAATACGACTTAATGGTTTTGAGGTTGCTGACTGCCAAGGATATCTGTAAATAGGATCATCCACATCCACATTTTTGTTTTGAGTATATGTGAAGTTTCCACGTAATTCTATTAAAAAATCTTTTGATAACTGACGATGATAATTAGTGCTAACCTCAAATCCCCAATTATCAACTTTACCTTTGTTAGCCCAAGGTTTTGCAGTATAATAACCTAATGATTCAGGCCATGCTTCACGTTGCAGTAATATATCAAAACGTCTATCGTAAAAATAATCAGCTGTGATATTAAGTGAACGGAATAATTCCATATCTACTCCAATATCCATTTTTTTTACTTTTTCCCATCCTGCATTTTGTACTGCATAGTTTATCATTTGTGGTCCATAAAGAGTATTTCCTAGATTTTCTCCTGTTGTATATCCGTATCCACCAGCCGAAAGGTTCACTTGGTCAATATAAAGATAATGTGCTGCACCTGCATATAAGCCAGTTTCATCACTACCAATAAGTCCATAAGAACCACGCAGTTTCAAGAAAGAAAATACATCTGTTAATGGTTCAAAAAATTCTTCTCCACTTAATATCCATCCAAGTGACATGGCTGGAAAGAATTCAAAACGCTTTCCTTTTGCTAAACGTTCTGTTCCGGTGTAACCAAAATTTACCTCAGCAAGATATCTGTCATCGTAATTATAAGTAAAACGTCCGGAAATTCCTTGATTCCTATGTGGAAGAACATTATCTTTATATTCACGTTGTGTATAAAGTAACATACCGGCAAGATCGTGCAAACCAAAGCGACGACGGTAATCAACAGTTCCCTGTAGAAAGAAAGTCTGATCACCATTTTTGTAAATATCTGATTGTGAAATATATTCTGTTCCGGAAGTTCCTAGTCTTTCAATCCTATACTCATTAGTTTCAGGATCATAACTATCGGAAACAACTCTATAATAATATGGATCAATAGAACGACTGTAGTTACTATATGACCAATTTTTAAAATTTGCCAAAAATGTTGTACTTAACCCTTTGGTAATAAAATCTAATCCTTGATACAATTTCAATGATGTATTTATTGTACTTTCCCTTACTTCTTTAAAAGAATTTAACATGGTTGCATAAATATTTTCTCTATAAAAGTTACTGGTAAGTACAGAACTTCCAAAACGAATATGCTCATCACCTTCTTGTTCAGGAAAAGTAACAGGAAAATTAATAGGATTTGCAGCTTGCATTTTTCCAAACAAATCTGCTGGATTATAGTTTCCACTTTGATTTTGACGAATTTGCGTATTCATTCGCAAATCTATCATAGTCGATGGAGTAAGTTTATAAGAGATATTATTTTGAAAATTAAAACCCCAGTTATTGATATTATTATCCCATGAATGAACCTTTCGAGAATTTAATAAACCTGTATCATGATTTGTTTGAACACTCATAAAATAAGTAGCTTTTGATCCACCTCCCTGAACATTTAAGTTTGCTCTTTGATTCATTGCATAATCTTTAAAGATAACATCTTTCCAATTCACATCAGGATAAACATAAGGATTTACTCCTAAACGAGTTGCATCAATTCTTTCCTGAGAATAACGTGGGTTGGCTTTAGGTGAACGCGATAAAAGAGCCTCATTATATAGTTCCATCCAAGTAGCCCCATCCACAAATTCAGGAAAATTCATTGGAGCATTGATAGAATTATCTAAATTGACGTTTATTTTAGTACGTTCATTATGATTACCTGTTTTAGTTTTAACAAGCATAACACCATTAGCTCCTCTTGATCCATAAATAGCCGTTGCAGAAGCATCTTTTAGAATTGAAAAACTTTCAATTGTTTCTGCTGGAATATTATTTAGATCGTGAGCACTAATTTCCACATCATCCAACATAATAAGAGGCGTTGCTCTACCACCAAAAGTACTGATTCCACGAATATAAAACTCTGACACAGCGCCTGGTGTACCACTTGTGGTCATAGAAATAACACCGGCTAATTGACCGGCAAAGGCATTAGTCAATGAAGATGTTGGCATTCTAAGAGTTTTTCCTTGTACACTTGTGATAGCACCGGTCACACTCACTTTTTCCTGAACACCGGCACCAACAACAACCACTTCATCTAATTGTGTGTTGTCTGTTTTCATTTCAACATCAATGATTGCTAAATTATCAACCTCCATTTCCTGTTCCAAGTATCCAATATATGAAAACTCTAAAACATCATTTTTATTGTTGATTGTAATGGAATAGTTACCATCAATATCTGTAACAACACCTGTATTTGTGCCTTTTAATTTTACAGTCACACCAATTAATGGTTCTTCATTTTCTGCATCAACTACTTTTCCGGTAATAGTTCTCTTGCGTGACGATTGTTGAGTGGAATTTAAATTGTTGATTGAAGTTTTAGATGGCGAAACAATAACAGTATTGTTTTCAACAGTAATGTTATAACCTGCAAAAATTTCTCTTACAATGGTTTCAGCATTTTTGTTTTCTGTGTTTACAGTAATTTCACGATCTACATTTACTTCATTGTTGTTGTAAACGAACTTGTAATTACATGCTTTTTCAACAGCTTTAATCGCATCAATCATTTTTATATTCTTAAGCTTCAAAGAAGCCAAATCTTCTTGTCCATATGCTTTTACGGGTGCTATTAAATAACACAATAATACATGGACAAGAATGCCAAGTCTTATAAGAGAGCGAAAGTCTCTTATAAATTGATCATTAAATTTCATTTTTTTTTGTTTTTCGTACATATTTTTGTTCTCTAGTGATTAAAATTTATCAGTTCAGAAATAAAATTATTATTGTTGTGAAACTTTAAATTAAGTTCATGTTATTATTCAATTGGTAAAATAGTTATAATAGATGTTCTTTCTCCTTGATTTGGTTTTTCTTTCCAGATAAATGGTACTACTATCTGAAGTGTGTTTAATACTTCTTCTTTGGCTTCTTTATCAATTGTAATTGTAACAGGTGTTTGGAGAATGATTTCATCTGTACATTCAATTTTAATACCATACCACTTTTCAAGTTGTGTGATTACATTTTTCATAGAAGTGTTTTCAAATACAAGACTATTTTTGATCCAATCAGTAAATTGATGCACATCTACATTTTGTAACTGTGTCTCACCATTTTCACAATTATGAGTAACCATCTGACCGGGCTGGAGTGTAAATACTTCTCCCTTTTCTTCTACTTTAAGCTTAATCTTTCCGGTTTCAAGTACAGCTTCAGCATTTTTTTCATCATTGTAATCAGTAACCACAAAACGTGTACCTAAAACTTGGACAGTTAACTCTTTAGTTTTTACGGTAAAAGGTTTCCCATTATTTTTGGTTACATCAAAAAATGCTTCTCCTGTCAAAAACACTTCTCTATTTGAAGTAAAATTATTTGGATATTCAATGCTGCTGTTTTTATTTAACCAAACAATTGATCCGTCTGGTAAAACAATTTCTTTTTTCTGATCAACTGTTGCTTCAGATAATAATACATTGGATGCAGGTACAAAAAAGCGGATAACAAGCACTAACAGTGCAACAGCTGCCGCAGCAGATAAGCTATATACCAATCTGCGAGTTTTCCTTCTGTGTAGTAATTGTCTGAAACGGAAAAAGTGATCTTCGGCAATGGCATCATCTTGTAAGTAAATATGAGATTTTTCCCATGTTTTTACCATACGAACAAAATATTGTCTATTGTCTTCTGAAGAATTAATCCAATTCTCAAGTATTTTTTTCTCATCTAAGGTTGCTGCATTGTCTAAATATCTTACAATTAGCAAATCGATATCTTCCATTATAGATATATTATTTAGTATTTTTTTAAGACCTCTACATATATTACACGAATAAGACTTAAAATACCCTACTTAAAATTTAAGATTAATTTATTTAAATGGATATTCACTCAACAAAATTTAAATATAGACTTCACTATTTATTGAAAAAAAAATCAAACAATAGAAAATAAAGCAGATACCCCTTCTCATCAAGTACTTTTCTTATTTGCATTAATGCTTTTGAAATGTGTTTTTCGACTGTCTTAATACTTAAATTTAAGGTTTCTGCTATTTCCTTGTTTTTCATACCATTATGCCGGCTTAACAAAAAAACTTCTTTACATTTTGGAGGTAACAATGAAACTGCACCCTTAATAATCTTCTCCATTTCATGAACATCAATATGCTCATCTGGATTAAGTGTTTCAAAAAATAGTTGATCTAATGGTGAATCTATAGATGAAAACTGGATATTTTTACTCTCTGATTTCCTCAAATAATCAATACTCTTTCTATAAGTTAAAGTATATAAATAAGATTTTAAAGGGATAGATGTATCAATTGTTTTACGTCGATCCCAACACTCAAGAAATACTTCCTGCACAATATCTTCAGAAACTTCGTCGCTATAAACAATATGTTTCGAATATGCATGAAGTACCGTGAAATATTTCTTATATACTATATTAAAATATTCGCTGTTCATAAAGAGAATGAAAAAATTGACCACTAGTGGACTCTAGTGATAATATTTTTTAGTTATCTGAAAAGTATATGATTATTCTATAAAAGCTAAAAGCATTTATTGGAGCTCATTACCGACTGGTGATTGTTAATTTTTTACAACTACACACTCTATAACCTAAAATTTGTCACAAAAATATCACTTTTTTGTTATACGCCAAAATGATTCAATAAATTAACTTTGCTTATAGTTTTACTTCAATTTTAGAACCATCGTATGCAATAGCATAAACTTTGGTATTCGTGGTAATTTCATTTTTGACGTTGAAGGATGGTTTATTGGCAATAAAAACAAGAGTATCTCCTTCATAAACTTCAAATGCAACGGCATTTTCCCAGTTTATCAAATCAATTAATTTGCCGACAACTTTAATAGTTCCGGGCTTAACGGTTATTCTATTTTTGTAGATATCACGATTTGAATCGCAAATATATTCCATTTTTTCAGTTAAAGGTGGATAGTTCTTTGACTTGATATTTGTAATGGTCTGATCAATCATACTTTGTGTAATACGAACACGCTTAACACCATAATCGTCAATATCTTTGTCAAAAACTGAGAGATATCCCCATTTTTTGAAGTAATCAGTCAAATCGGTCTTAGTGATGTCACATACTGTTTCAACAAAATTTAATTGTTGACTACCGGGATCTGACAAGTTGGGTAAAGTACGTACAGTCTCATAATAATCTTTATAAAAATCAGTATATCCTTTCGCATAAGCAAAATATAATTGTAATTGCCAAAGTGACACCACTTTACAAAAAACATCACTCTCGCCTGGATAAGGTGTGTTTAATACAAAAGAATCATAAAATGCTTTTTCATAACGATTATTAAAACCGCTTACTTCATCTGTTTCAAGACGCGATCGATTGCCCCATTCTGTTTGTATATATAGAGATAAAACATTATTGGTCACTTCTGTCATTCCATGCCATTTGAAACCTGGAACGGTTTGCAATGCATGACCTAGTTCATGGGCAAGTCCCCAACAATTCTTTTTAACTTCAGCTACTTTCATGAGCGACTCCATATTATCTTTATAATAGGCGGTACGATAACTTGTTGCATAAAAAACACCTGGTGTGTACATTACATGAAAATATGCACGATTGACAGATGGACGACTATATTTATTGAGACCAATAAAATCCTTTGACATCGCAACTAAATTGTCATAAGTGGCAATTAATTCACCTCCATTGAACCTGGCATTTCTAGTAAAATCATAGGTTGGATAAGTCAGGTGCGCATGCTCTCCTACTACATCAAAATACTTATCTTCAGCGGCATTAACCAACTTTTCCCAATCGGTCGATTTATGTTTTTTTGAATCGAAATAGCCATTTACTTTTCCGGTTGCAAAATGAATTTTTACTGGTGAGGCTGTGATATAATCTGGCGTATGATATAGAACATAAGCTAATCCTTTATTCCGTGCTTTCAATTTATTTACTCCGGTAGTTAACGAATAAAAAGATGATGCATTGTTATATCCATCTCCTCCGGGCATGTCTAGATTCTGAATTTTAAGACTTAATGTTCGTCCGTTTGTATTACCAACAAATACTACTAACTCTTCACCTTCAGCAACACTTATACCTGTAGGATTATCTAATAAACTTAACGGATAGCTTGTTTTATTTATTCTCGACCAATCATCGGGATGTGGCCATGCTTTGTATTCTTGTATTCGAAATTCACGTGGATATGTTTCATTGAGCATGTATAAAGCAATATTTCTGTATAAATTGTTTGGAATATCTTTAATTTCTTGAAGGGTTATTCCGGGTCTAAGCTCTGTACAACTTGGGTCTGCAAATATTTGAAGTGGATTATAATTATCCTTATTAATTCGATAAAACTCCATCTCAGCACAAGAGGCAAATCCTTGACGGTCACCGGCACCCGATTTAACAATAATCTTAATCGATTTTGGATTTTCAATTGTTTTCCCAAATGATACTTTTGTGGCTGACTGAGAACCTTTAAAATCATAATCCATGACTTTTGTATAGTTTGGCAATGATGTCGTGGATACCCATATTTCAGTTTCTTTGAAATTACCATTCATGCCACTTGTACGGGGATAATAAATAAAATAATCTATAGCGACTTGATTTTCAAAGAAATATTCTAACGTGATAGGAAAATAATTAGTCGCGGAATTATCCCATAAGGAATGATATAGAGTACTCATTTGTCCATCAAATGACTTTTCTATTTCTTCATTTTTTTGAAATGATGAAGCTGATCCACTTTTAATGGGTACTTTAATATCGTCTTTTATATCATTATCAGTGGTTGCAGTATATCCTTTTTGAGGTTCTTGAGTGATAATAGCCTTGTTTTCGTAAGTTCCGTTTTTCTGTTTGAAGATTATCTCTCCTTGTCGTTTAACGTCAAGATAATTCCACTCTACATCAAACTGATATTGCTTGATAATCGTGTCGGCACGGGTTGCAGGTACTTCTTTAAAATTTGTTATCCATGAATTCTCTTCATTAATAACTATTTCATATTCAATATTCGAAGTGATCGTCAATGTTTTTGTGCCACCATCTACAGGTAAAGTAAAGTTTTTCTCTGATAATAAAATGGCTGGGGCTAATCCAAATTGTTCTACAAAAACACTTAAGGTGAGGTCTCCGGCATATATTTTGATTTCTCCTTTACGAGTTTCCATTTCTTTGTTTTCAGATACAGAAATAGTAAGCATTTTGACATCACTTTGAGCTGATAACCAATTTTTTGCTGTTGGAGATACGGTTGCATGCCAATCTGAAACATTAGTACTGACTTCTATTTGTGTTTGCCCGGCATGGGACGACAAATTAATTTGATCATCAACATTAAAAAAAGGTGGCTCTACATTCTTTTCTGAACAAGCACCAACAATTAGATAACACAAGGTTACAAAATAGATTAAAATACTGTTTTTCAGTTTCATGAATATCTTTTTATTTAACAAAGATATGAATATTTATTTAATACAGAAATCATAAGTTTCAATTTTCAAATGCTTTCCAAAGATTATTTTCGGGTACAGGAGCGGAAACATTAATCTGCTCTTTTGATACAGGATGAATAAATGAAATATTTCTTGCATGTAATGATATACTGCCATCAGGATTTGAACGGTCTGCTCCATATTTCAAATCTCCTTTTATTGGACATCCTATTTTGGACAACTGACAACGAATTTGATGATGTCTTCCGGTGTCTATCTTAACTTCTAAAAGAAAATAATTATCTGATCGGGCAATGAGCTTGTAATGTAAAACTGCCTTCTTAGTATGTGGTTTTTCAGTATCATAAGCCATGGATTTATTTGTTTTTTCATTCTTTATCAAATAATGAATTAATGTGGCTTCGTCTTTTGGAGGCATTTTTTTTACAATCGCCCAATAAGTTTTATCTACTTCACCGTTCTTGAACATCTCATTCATTCGCGACAAAGCTTTACTGGTTTTGGTAAAAACAACAACACCACTGGTTGGTCTGTCCAACCGATGAGTAACGCCACAAAAAACATTTCCAGGCTTATTGTACTTCTCCTTAAGATACTCTTTAACCGTTTCTGAGAGCGGCTTATCTCCTGTCTTGTCGCCTTGTACAATTTCCGAAGGAGCTTTATTTACAATTATTAGGTGATTATCCTCGTATAATACTTTCATATTTCAATGTAAAGAGACACAAAGTTAAACAATGTGCCTCTTTATTATCTTAAAAAAAAATATTTATTTTGAAATTAGGTGTTCATTCCACCGCAAACATGTATAACTTGACCGCTTACGTATGAGGAAAGTTCTGATGCAAGGAAAAGTGCTACATTAGCTACGTCTTCGGGTGTACCACCACGACGCAAAGGAATTGTTTTTTCCCATTCTTTACGAACTTCTTCTGATAATGCACCGGTCATATCTGTAATGATAAATCCTGGAGCAATAGCGTTTACACGGATATTACGAGAACCTATCTCTTTTGCCATTGATTTGGTAAGACCAATGATTCCGGCTTTTGAAGCGGAATAATTGGATTGACCGGCATTTCCTGATACTCCAACAACAGAACTCATACTAATAATGCTGCCGGATTTTTGACGCATCATTATTGGTGTAGTTGCATGAATAAAATTGAAAGCGGATTTAAGGTTTACGTTGATAACCAAATCCCATTGTTGCTCTGTCATTCGCATCATTAATCCATCACGAGTGATACCTGCATTGTTTACCAAAACGTCGATGCTGCCAAAATCTTTTAAAACTTCGGATACAACGCGATTGGTGTCCTCAAAATCTGCAGCATTTGATGCATAACCTTTAGCTTTTACACCCATAGCAGCAATTTCTTTTTCGGTTGCTTCCATATTTTCGTCAACCTTTAAATCGGTAAAAGCAACATTTGCTCCTTCAGAGGCATATTTTAATGCAATAGCTTTACCGATGCCGCGCGCAGCTCCGGTAATCAGAGCCGTCTTTCCTTCTAATAATTTCATAAATTTAAAATATTCAATTTATAATAGTGATTAAAAAACACTTATTTCTTTTTAATTCCGCTATAAATAATGCTTTCTATAAGTTCGCGATCTTCATTTTTATTGATATCAAGATCAATAATACCTCTGATTGTAGGAACTTCAAGGCCCTTAAGTGAATAATGAATTATTCTCGCCGTATTACTTATATTTTCTATTTCAAAAATGGATTTTTCTATACCTTCTTTCAAAATAGTCTCAAGATAATTTATCTCTCTCTGATCAAATTCTTTACGCACATTTTCAACACGCCAAATATCGCGAAAAAAATCGGCTCTTAATGTACCGTTACGTTTAACAACTTCTTTAATTGCTTCTAACCTGGTAAAAAAGAAAGCCATCAATTTTTTATCAGGCCTTAAATCTCTATATACAAGATCATTAAGCTTTACATAAACTTGCTCTAACTCGGACTGAATAACAGCATTATAAATATCTTTTTTACTGTTGAAATATGTATAAAGCGTTCGCCTGCCTTTATTGGAAGCCTCGGCAATATCATTCATAGTGGTTCCCTCTACCCCCTTTTTTGCAAACAGGGTACGAGCAACATCAATTAATGTAGATTTTGTTTTAGAAAGTTCCATATCTAATGCACAAACTAATCACTTATGTGCAAAAATAAAAAAAAGATTTCACATATTGAAGAAAAAGAGCATAAAAATCAGTGTTGATGCTAATATTTGTGTATCAACGTGTGATGTACTGAAATTTCTCACCATGCTCTCACTACAATCCAAAATAAATCATAGGTATTTAAACATCGTTTCCAAATTATATTCGCAAACATTAAATCTGTTTTAGATCTATTATTAATATTTTCTTCAAAAAAAACAGCATATTTAAAAATAACTGTTATCTTTGCAGCAACAAAACATTAAAAATGAAAGCTACTTTGTTACATCATCATCATTTTCAAACTTGCAATCAGGCGAGCTGAAATTGTTGTGTATAACAAAAAGCAATTAAATATAAACCCGTCTGAATTTACTCAGACGGGTTTTTTTATAATTATAATTACTAAAACAATAATAATATATAAAGTGGAAAAGATTAAAATAGCTATTCAAAAAAGCGGCAGACTGAGTGAAAAATCCATTCAGATGTTGAGTGAGTGCAGCATTAAGATTTCAAATGGTGACCGTAAACTTAAAACTGAATCTAGCAATTTCCCTATGGAAATTCTATTCTTGAGAGATGATGATATCCCTCAATATGTCGAACAGGGGGTTGCGGATATTGGAATCCTTGGCGAAAACGAGGTAATGGAAAAAGATAAGGATGTAAATGTGATTGAAAAACTTGGATTTGGATCTTGTCGACTTTCACTTGCAATTCCTAAGGAGGAAGTATATACTGACATTGAATATTTTAATGGAAAACGTATTGCTACAAGCTATCCTAAAATACTGAACAAATTCTTTTCAAAAAAAGGGATAAATGTTCAAGTTGAGGAACTTAGCGGAAGTGTCGAAATCGCAACAGGCATCGGTCTTGCAGATGGGATCTTTGATATCGTAAGCACTGGTAGCACACTGATTATGAACGGACTAAAAGAAGTGGAGTCGATCTTGAAAAGCGAGGCTGTACTTATAGGAAACAAAAAACTGTCTCCTGAAAAAAAACAATTGCTCGATAAACTGATGTTTCGTATCAAAGCATACAAAAATGGACAGGGAAAAAAATATATATTGTTGAATGCTCCTAACGATGCATTACCTGAAATCTTCAGACTTCTTCCGGGAATGCGCTCTCCAAGTATTATCCCATTAGCAGATGAGGGATGGAGCAGCGTTCACTCCGTGGTTGCTGAAGACGTGTTTTGGGAAGTGATTGATGCATTAAAAATTGCCGGGGCAGAAGGAATACTGGTTATTCCTATCGAGAAAATGATTCTTTAATACCAAATTTTTAGTGACAAATAGATAGATCAAAATGAAAACAATCAATAATCCTTCTCAATCTAAATGGGCTGCAATAGCGCAACGTCCTATGATAAAACAGGCCAAACTGATGGACACTGTCGAAAAAATATTTTACGACATACACAAAAAAGGTGATAGTGCAGTTCTAAAATATAGCAAGAAATTTGACTTCCCTGAACAGGAAAACTTGATAGTCAGTAATGAAGTTATTGAAAATGCGGTAAGTGATGTATCTGAAAGGTTAAAACAGTCCATTGATTTGGCACAAAAAAATATTGAAACTTTCCATTTGGCACAGAAAGAAACTGGGGAGAAAATAAAGATTGCGGATGGAATTACTTGCTGGAGAGAAAATAGACCTATAGAAAAGATTGGTATTTATATCCCCGGAGGCTCTGCACCTCTGTTTTCAACGGTTCTCATGTTGGCTGTTCCCGCAAAAGTGGCTGGATGTAAAGAGATTATACTTTGCACACCGCCAAATAATAAAGGGATAATTCATCCTGCTATTTTGTACACGGCAAATCTTGTGGGAGTTACAAAAATTATTGCGGCTGGTGGAATACAAGCTATTGGAGCTATGACATTTGGCACTAAAAGTATCCCAAAAGTTGATAAGATATTCGGCCCGGGTAATCAATATGTTATGGCAGCAAAGCGTAAGGCGCAATATTATGGTACTTCCATTGATATGCCGGCTGGACCAAGCGAACAACTTGTAATTGCGGATGAAAGTTGTAATCCAAAATTTGTTGCGGCTGATCTGCTTTCTCAAGCTGAACATGGTCCTGATAGTCAAGTTTTCTTACTTTCTGATAGTAAAAAGGTTATAAAAGAGGTAAACAAAGAAATTGATGCTCAATTACTCATGCTTCCACGAAAGGAAATTACTGTTGAAGCTCTTAAAAACAGCAAGGCTATCTTTCTAAAAGATATTGATGAATGCATCGATTTTAGCAATGTTTATGCTCCTGAACATCTCATTCTTGCTGTCGAAAACCCTGTCTTACATAGTCGTAAGGTTGTTAATGCGGGATCCATTTTTCTGGGCAACTATAGTTCTGAAAGCTCAGGCGATTATGCTTCTGGTCCTAATCATACCTTACCGACAAGTGGTTATGCTAAATCCTATAGCGGAGTTTCACTGGATAGTTTTGTGAAAAAAATTACTTTTCAACAAGTGGATGAAGATGGTTTGATATATATTGGTTCTGCTGTGGAAATTATGGCTGAAACAGAGGGACTTTATGCACATAAAAATGCAGTGACACTACGCCTGGGAGAGATAACATCTAAAAGATTACAAATAAATAATAACAACAATAATATTGATGAAATCATTTGATCTGAAAAGTTTGGTCAGACCAAATATTTGGTCTTTGAGCCCCTACTCCAGCGCACGCGATGAGTTTTCGGGAAGTGAGGGGATTTTCTTGGATGCTAACGAGAATCCTTATGGTTTATTGAATCGTTATCCTGACCCACACCAAAGGGTTTTAAAAACTAACTTATCTAAAGAAAAGAACGTTCCTCTTCAAAATATATTTATCGGTAACGGAAGTGACGAGGTCATTGACTTGATTTATCGAATTTTTGCTGAACCGGGCAAAGACTCTGTGATTATTTGTCCTCCTACATACGGAATGTATGAGGTGTCTGCAAATATTAATGGGGTAAATTCTATTAAAGTACCTCTGACAAATGATTTTCAACTAGACATTGATGCATTGTTAAACAGAATCAAAAATGATCAATCAGTAAAAATAATATTTGCTTGCTCTCCAAATAACCCCACGGGAAATGTGCTGAATGATTTGGATACTTTGTTGGCAAAATTTAATGGAATTGTCGTGATTGATGAGGCATATATCGATTTTTGCCCCGATAAAAGTTATCTGAATAAAATCTTTGAATATCCTAATCTTATTGTAATGCAAACATTTAGCAAAGCATGGGCTTTGGCAGGTGCAAGAGTGGGAATTGCTTATGCTCAAAAGGATATTATCTCGCTTTTTGATAAAACTAAACCTCCATATAACGTAAGTAAGTTAAATCAAGAGGCCGCAATTAATGCTTTAGCTCATTCTAACGAATTTGAAGAACGAAGGATATCTATTCTGGAACAACGTTCTTGGTTGATAGAGAATTTAATTACTCTTCCTTCTGTTAGAAAGATTTATCCATCTGATGCCAACTTTTTACTTATCGAAGTTTCAAATGCAGATCTAATTTATAATCAATTAATTACTAACAATGTCATTGTTAGAAATAGAAATTCACAGATAAAGAATTGCTTGAGAATTACCATTGGTACTCCTGAAGAAAATCAGGAATTGATCAAGGCATTTAATAAAATACAACTATGAAGAGAGTATTATTTATAGATCGCGACGGAACTTTAATAATTGAGCCGGCTGATGAACAAATAGATAGTTTCGAGAAACTGGAATTCTACCCAAAGGTATTTCAATATCTTTCACGGATTGCCAACGAACTCGAATATGATTTGGTAATGGTTACTAATCAAGATGGATTGGGAACTGATTCATTTCCTGAAGATACATTTTGGCCTGTTCAGAATAAAATATTAAATGCCTTCGAGAACGAAGGGGTTGTATTCAAAGAAATTTTAATTGATCGATCCTTTCCTAAAGATAATTTACCTACCAGAAAACCAGGTACAGCAATGTTGACACATTACCTGAAAGGAAACTATGATTTAGAAAACTCTTTTGTTATAGGGGACAGAATCACAGATGTACAACTTGCTGAAAACATGAAGTGTAAATCCATTTTATTAAGCAATAGTTCACATCCTAAGGCATCGCTGATTACAACGGATTGGGGTGAAATATATCGCTTTTTAAAAGGTGAACCACGTATCGGAACGGTACAACGTAAAACTTCAGAAACGGACATATTTGTAAAGTTAAACCTTGATGGAACAGGTAAGTATAATATCTCAACTGGTCTTGGTTTTTTTGATCATATGCTTGAACAACTCTCGCGTCACGGAAATATTGACTTATCAATCAACGTGAATGGGGATCTGCATATTGATGAACATCACACTATTGAAGATACAGCAATTGCCTTAGGCGAAGCTTTCTATCAAGCTTTGGGAAAGAAAAAAGGTGTTGAACGCTATGGATTTCTTTTACCAATGGACGACTGTCTTGCACAGGTTGCAGTTGATTTTGGTGGACGTCCATGGCTGATTTGGGATGTAGAGTTTCATCGTGAAAGAATCGGTGATTTACCTACTGAAATGATTTATCACTTTTTTAAATCATTTGCTGATAATGCCCATTGCAACCTCAATATCAAAGCTCAAGGTGAAAACGAACATCATAAAATAGAATCAATTTTTAAAGCTTTTGCAAGAGCTATTAAGATGGCTATTAAAAAGGGTGAAGACTCTGGAATTCCTAGTACAAAAGGAACACTATGATTGCAATTATAAAGTATAATGCGGGTAATATTACGTCGGTTGAAAATGCACTTTTGCGTCTTGGATACTCTTGCATAATAACTGATGATGCATCAGAAATTATTTCTGCTGAAAAAGTGATTTTCCCTGGCGTTGGCGAAGCAAGCACAGCAATGAGCTATCTTAAAAACAGAGGTTTAGACACAGTTATCAAATCATTAACTCAACCTGTTTTGGGTATTTGTTTGGGATTACAACTTATGTGCAATTACTCTGAAGAGGGAGATACTCAGTGTCTTGGTATTTTTAATACATCTGTAAAAAAATTTCCTCCAAAAGACATTGTACCTCATATGGGATGGAATAACTTATATAACACTAAAGGTGAACTATTTAATAATTTCGAATTGACGGATACAGTTTATTTCGTTCACAGTTATTATTCTCAAATCTGTGAGGACACAATTGCCGAATGCAATTATATTTTACCCTTTAGTGCTGCAATTCAACACAATAATTTTTATGCTACACAATTTCATCCGGAGAAATCTGCATCTGTTGGTGAAACAATATTGAAGAATTTCTTACATATTGAAAAACCTGACTTAATAACTAAATAATTACATTATGCGAATAATTCCAGCAATAGATATAATAAATGGTAAGTGCGTTCGTCTTACAAAAGGTGATTATAACACACAAAAAACATATGATGAGAATCCGCTCAATGTTGCAAAAAACTTTGAAGACAATGGGATTAAATATCTTCATTTAGTAGATTTAGATGGAGCAAAATCTAAACATATTGTCAATTACAAAATATTAAATGAAATAGCTACTAAAACGGCACTGAAGATAGATTTTGGAGGTGGCATAAAAGCTGATGAAGATATTCAAATTGCTTTCGAAAATGGTGCAAAACAAATTACAGGAGGAAGCATTGCTTCACAAAATTCTAAGATGTTCTTAAACTGGGTAGATATTTACTCTGCAGATAAAATAATATTGGGTGCTGACAGTTTAAATCGTAAAATTGCAACTCATGGTTGGCAAAAACATTCAGAAACAGATGTTGTGGATTATATTGCTGATTATGAATCAAAAGGCCTAAAATATACTATTTGTACAGATATCTCTTTAGATGGAATGTTACAAGGTCCATCAATTGATTTATATAAAGAGATCCTATCCAAAACCAAAATAAATCTTATCGCAAGTGGAGGTGTATCATCTATGAACGATCTAGAAACTTTAGAAATAATAGGTTGTGAAGGTGCAATAATCGGTAAAGCAATTTATGAAGGTTATATTAGTTTAAAAGATATACAATATTTCATTTTAAATAACAATAGAAATGCTTAAAAAAAGAATAATTCCTTGCCTTGATATAAAAGATGGTCGAACTGTAAAAGGAGTGAATTTTGTAAATTTAAAAGATGCAGGAGATGCAGTTGAACTTGCAGCAAAATATGTTCAAGATGGTGCAGATGAGTTGGTTTTTCTTGATATTACTGCGACTATCGAAAAAAGAAAAACACTCATTGATTTGGTAGAAAGAGTTGCAAAGGAAATAAACATCCCTTTTACTGTTGGTGGAGGTATCCGCTCATTAGATGATGCAAAAGCAATAATAAAAGCTGGGGCAGACAAAATAAGCATAAATTCTGAAGCAGTGAAGAATCCTAAACTGATAACCGAACTTGCTGATCAACTTGGTAGCCAATGCGTGGTACTTGCTATTGACACTAAATTTGTCGATAATAATTGGAAAGTATACATACATGGTGGCAAAACATCTACCCCACTTCTTACTGTTGATTGGGCAAAGAAAGGGGAAGAACTTGGAGCTGGAGAAATCTTACTGACTTCTATGAATAATGATGGCATGAAACAGGGATTCGCTATAGAAATTACAAAACAAATAGCGGAATCTGTTTCTATTCCTGTAATTGCATCAGGTGGTGCAGGAAAAATGGAACACTTTGCTGAAGTATTTCAGAAAACAAAGGTTAGTGCGGCATTGGCAGCAGGTATCTTTCACTTTGGAGAGATATCGATTCCTGAATTAAAAACATATTTACAAAAACAAAACATACAAATAAGATGAAAATTGATTTTTCAAAATCAGGAGGATTAGTTCCTGTTATTATTCAAGATGTACTCTCAGCTAAAGTTTTAATGCTTGGTTATATGAACGAAGAGGCTTTAGAGAAAACTAAAAATGAAGGCAAAGTGACTTTTTTTAGTCGCAGTAAAAACAGATTGTGGACAAAAGGAGAAACTTCAGGCAATTTTTTACTAGTTGAAGAAATACTTGTGGATTGTGATAATGATACGCTGCTTATTAAAGTAACACCTATAGGACCTACTTGTCATACTGGATCAATATCATGTTTCAAAGATGAATCGGCTAAAGGTTTCTTATATAAACTTGAAAATATTATTGAAAAACGAATCGCTGATAATCCTGAGAATTCTTATACAAGCAGACTGTTTAAACGTGGCGTAAATAAAGTTGCTCAAAAAGTAGGAGAAGAAGCTGTGGAATTAGTAATAGAGGCTAAAGATAATAATCTTGATCTTTTCAAAAATGAAGCGGCAGACTTACTTTATCACTTAATTATTCTGCTTAAAACAAAGGATGTTAAACTTACGGATATTGAAGAGGTGCTGATTGGTAGATCAAAATAATCTCATATTTATATTTTACTACAAATTATAAACACCTTTTTTTCATCGTATAATGTAGTTGCAAAGATATAGTGATCTCCCCCATCTTTTAAGTCGGTTAATTTACGAATTTTTTCAACTGACATCGGAAAATTGCGAACAGCTATGTTCGCTTTTTTTATTTCTGGTATTTGAGATTTAAGCTGTTTCTTATTTGGTGATACAACCTTCTCTATTTTGAAAATTCTTCCGGGAAAATCATCAATTAACTCCTTAGATGTATATAAATGACTGTGATTATGCAGTTTTTTTACATCATAAAACCTTGTTAAAACCTTGAATCCTCCTGCTTTTAGAATTGATGAATTGGGCTCATATAGATAGTTCTCAGGGTATGCTAAATAATCTATTGTACAACTATGTTCATCATCGGGATTGAATAAGAAGACTTCATTTTCTCCATTTTTCTTTAAATTAACAGTATAATAAATACAATTGGTCATTTCTTTACTCAATAAAAACAATAATTCTTTACATTCATTCTCTATTGATACAACATGAACCTGCTTTACATTATCAAGTGCTTTCAATGCCAATGAGATATCCAACATGGGTGAATATTTAATAAGCACTTCATCAGATTTGTCTAAAAGTAAATCTTTTATTGAAATAAGATTTGGACTGCAATCTTCAATTTGAAAAACTTTCCTTCCATCATTGTCACGTCTTGCGGGATCAAGAAATATTAGACTCGCTTTTCTAATTTCATTGATAATAATTTCTGCTTCACTATTGATTACTGTATAATTTTCCAATCCTAAAAGATTAAAATTATGTTCAGCTAATTCAGAAAGAATAATATTCTTTTCAACATAAATTGACTCGTCAAAGCATCGTGAAAGAAACATAAAATCAACACCCAAGCCACCTGTTAAATCAACAAACAATTTCCTTCTTTCATTAAATAAAGATGCTTTATATTTGGCTGTTTCTTCAGATGAAGCCTGCTCAAGAGAAAGATGTATAGGATAGATAATATCAAAATTATTGTAAAAGGTCGGTATCTTGTTCTTCGAGATTTGCCTTCCTGCAATTTGAGCTAATACAAATTGCTTCTCTTTTCCCTTAAATGTAGAAGAATGTAAAGCCAATAAACTAACATTTTCGTTTTCATGATTAAGAATAAATTGTTTCTGTTCTGAAGACAATTGCATAACAAACTGATATTAAACAAAACAACCTGACTTTATTAATCAGGTTGTTTTTATCAACTAAAAATTATATTTTATGGTTTTGAGCTTTTTTAATAACACCCAACTACATATGTTCCCGTCGTTTTAATTACTTGCTGAAGATGTCAAATCATTCTCATTTAAAATAGAAACGTAAGAACGATTGTCTTTTCTTTTTCTAAAAACTACAACACCATCAATCAAAGCATGTAAAGTATGATCTTTTCCCATACCAACATTTTTTCCAGGATGATGAACTGTTCCACGCTGACGAACTAAAATGTTACCAGCTTTAGCTACTTCTCCACCAAATATCTTAACACCTAATCGTTTACTTTCCGATTCACGGCCGTTCTTTGAACTACCTACACCTTTTTTATGTGCCATTTCCTTTTTGCTTTAAATGATTAAGCTATTATTTCTTTAACTTTTACCTCAGAAAATTGTTGACGATGTCCATTCATTTTCTGATAACCTTTTCTTCTTTTCTTTTTGAAAACAAGAACTTTATCTCCTTTAACATGTGAAAGGATTTCTACAATAACTTTAGCGCCTTCAATAACTGGTGAACCAACTTTTACTTCACCATCATTATCTATAAGCATTACTTTCTCAAATTCCACAATACTGCCTTGTTCAGCGTTTAATCTGTGGACAAATAATTTTTGGTCTTGCTCTACTTTAAACTGCTGACCTTGGATATCTACAATTACGTACATATTTAATAACTTTTACGTTACATGCCTGAGGCGAGACGTTTTCGACGACTACTTATAAAGCCTATTAGCAAAATGAGGTGCAAAAATACTTATTTTTATGGAAATAACCAAACATTTTACTCATTTTTCTATTTCAAAATAGGCATTTCCAATATTGTCAATGATATCGGTTGCTATAAAACTTCTAGGATGAATGTCATTCTTAGTAATTGATGCTGTTAATCCATGCAAATATACTCCAATTCTTGTCGCATTAATAGAAGAATAACCTTGAGCTAAAAGACTTGTTATAATCCCTGTTAACACATCTCCACTACCTGCTGTAGCTAATGCTGGGGTACCTGAACTATTTACATATAAATTATTTCCATCCAAAATAATGGAATATGCACCTTTGATGACAATAATTAATTTATATTTCTTTGCGAATTTCATGCTTTTATCAATCTTATCAAAGTCGTCAGACCAATCTCCTATTAACCGTTCTAATTCTTTAGGATGTGGCGTTAATATAGAGTTTGGAGGGACTTCTTTCAACCAATTTAAATTCTGTGATAAAATGTTTATTCCATCCGCGTCAACAACTAAAGGAACATCATTCGTTTGAAGAAATCCTTTGAAAGCTTTTTGGGTTTTTTCGTGTTGACCAATACCAATGCCTATACCAATTGCATCTGGCTGAATATTAAAATTAATATTTGATATAAAATCTTCATTTTGGTCTCCAATAGCCATTGCTTCTGGAAAAGAACTTTGAATTGCTGAAACGCATTTCATTGGAACGTAAACTGTAACCAATCCACAACCAGTTCTTAAAGCAGAATTGGCAGCCAAACAAACAGATCCACATTTACCAAATGAACCGCCAATAATCAAAGCATGACCTTGAGTCCCTTTGTGTGCAAATTTCGAAAGGTGCTTAATTAAAGGACTGATTTCTTTTTTTGTGGTATAAAACAAAACTGTATCAGTTTCATAAATGGACTTTTCACTCAAACCTATGGATACTATATTAACATTTCCTGTAAAAATATAGTTCTCAGGTAAAAATAGTGCTAATTTCGGTATTTGAAAAGTAACTGTTTCATTTGCTCTAACCGCAAATGTGGTCTTCTTTTCAAGAAATAAACCACTTGGAACGTCTACACTTATAATAGGTTTATCGGAATCATTCATTTTTTGAATGATATCATAAGCAATTCCATCAGGTTCTCGATTCAATCCTGTACCGAAAATAGAGTCTATCAATAAATCATAATCATGAAAATCTGGTAATGAATCTTGTGTTGTTAATTTTTCGAATGATATATTCTCACTAATCAAACGGTTTATATTATGAATACAATCATCACTATATCTAGTAGAATATTCAACAATATAAACTTTTACTTTATAACCAACAGATTTTAATAACTTGGCAATAATCAATCCATCTCCGCCATTATTGCCAACTCCGGAAATTACTGATATTAATAACGTTTGATCTGGATAATTGATTAAGAACCATTCGTAAAAAGCATTTGCTGCTCTTTCCATAAGGTCGTATGAGAAAATACCTTCTTCGGAAATAGTTCTTTCATCTATAGCTCGAATCTGCTCTGCGGATAATATTTTCATGATAAAGGCTCTTTACAAAATTAAATTAAATTAAAAAGCTTAATAAATTAAGCTTTTTAATTTCTTGTGCGCAGAATGAGACTCGAACTCACACGCCGTAACCGGCACTACCCCCTCAAAGTAGCGTGTATACCAATTTCACCACCTGCGCATTAATAAAAGTGCCCGGAACAGGACTCGAACCTGCATGTTGTAACCAACACTAGTCCCTGAAACTAGCGCGTCTACCAATTTCGCCATCCGGGCAAATTTATCCATTAACCAAAAAATGCGACCTCTGTCGCTTTAGGAATTAAGAGCGGAAGACGGGACTCGAACCCGCGACCCCGACCTTGGCAAGGTCGTGCTCTACCAACTGAGCTACTTCCGCAATATTTTCAAATCGTAGTACAAAGTTACCTTGAAGTTTTGAGTTTACAAAATATTTTAATTAGAATTTCAAATACCCTACTAAAATATTCAGATAATATGAATCTAATTCATTAAATGAATCTAAATTGTCACTATCAATATCTAAAACAGCCTTTACTTCACCATCTGAAATTATAGGGACAACAATCTCCGATTTAGATAATGAACTGCAAGCGATATGACTGGGAAATTGATCTACATCAGGAACAATAATAGTTTTTTTCTCTTTCCAGCATGTTCCACAAACACCTTTACCATATTCAATATGCGTACATGCAATAGATCCTTGATATGGACCTAACACTAATTTATCATCAATAACTCTGTAAAAACCTACCCAAAAGAATCCGAAAACTTGCTTTAATGCAGCCGACATATTTGCCATGTTTGATATAATGTCACCTTCACCATAAACAAGGGCTTTTATCTGAGGAAGAATTTCCTCGTACATCTCTTTTTTGGATACTGAATCAACTCTTATTTCTTCATTCATAATATATAAAAAAATCGCATTACCGTATAATCCCGATAATGCGATTCGATAATTTAGAAATCTAATTATTTAGTTTGTTGTTGTGCTTCTTCAATCATCTTTGCATTTGGAAGAATAAATACTTCAACACGACGATTCTGAGCTTTTCCTGCAGATGTTGAATTATCAGCAACTGGTTGTGTTGAACCAAAGCCTTTTGAATGCATTCGTGTACCTGCAATACCTTTTGAAATTAAATAGTTGTAAACAGATTCAGCACGACGTTCAGAGAGAGGATTATTAATTGCGTCACTTCCGGAACTGTCTGTATGACCAAAAATTTCGATATTGGTCTCAGCATTGTTCTTTAATGATGTCGCAAAATTGTCTAACGCATCTCTTGAAGCTGTGTTTAAGGTACTTGAATTTGTCGCAAATAATATACCTGAGTCAAAAGTAACTTTTATTGCTTCACCTTCATTTACTTTCTCAACTTGAGCACCTTCAATTTTTTCTAATTCGGCTGCTTGTTTATCCATTTTTTTGCCGATTAATGCGCCGGCAGCTCCACCTATTACAGTGCCAATACCTGCACCAATTGCAGCACCTTTACCACCACCGGCAATAGCACCAACTCCGGCACCAATTGCAGCACCCGCACCGGCACCTATTCCTGTTCCTTTAACTGTCCTACTTGCGCCACAACCTGAAAATATCAGAGCACCGCTTAATAATAATACGGCTAATCCATTAAAATGTTTCATAATTAATCGTAATTGTTTAATTTATTTGATATACCTAAGTTATTCAAAGAGATTTAATGAATCACAATAGCTAAGTTCACCTGCTACTATTGCTTCAATTTGTTCATCAGTGAAATCTCTAATTGCATCTTTTTTAGCGTTCTTTATTACAAAATTCAATAATTCTTCTTCGTTGATTTCAACTTCGCTGTCATCATCATCTCCATCAAAATAACCTTCTACATCATAAAACTCATAGATGAGATCAACAATGTAATTTATTTCATCATCAGAAAACACATTTTGCATTTCTTTAGGTAAATTTGCCTGAATAAACTTTACAGAGTCATCTTCATCGTACTCTCTTACATTATCTTCTTTGCTCATAAGATTAATAATTTAAATTCTATTTAATTTAATAGTTTATTTAACATCAATTTTAAAAAACTCGACTTCTACTTTGTTTGTAAAACAATTTATATATAAATATGTTCACATTTTTTTGAATTGCTAACTATAAAGTCAATCTTTATTACAAACAAAACTTAGCGTTTATAACTCTTTTTAGCGTTTTCTTTTGCTCTTTGTCTCATCACTTTTTCTTGATCTTTCTGCATTTGTTCCATTCTTGACATAAAACCGGATTTCTTTTTAATTTTACCCTTATTGGCTTCCAATTGAGCAAGTAGCTTTTCTTCATTCATGAATTCTCTTAACATAAAGGTAAGAATCATGGATATTAATGTAGAAAGTAAGTAGTAATAATTTAATCCTGCTGGGTATGAATTCAAAAAGAAGAACATAAACAAAGACATAAATACAGGCATAAATTTCATTCCAGCCATCTGTTGTTGACCAGTATCTGACATCTTCATGTTAACAACAGAGAAAATTGTATTTACTACTGTCATCAAAAGACAGAATATACTTATATGATTTCCCATTGTATTCGTGATTAAAGGAATATTCCCTGTCCACGAAATTAAACTATCATATGTAGATAAATCGTCAGCCCACAAAAAGCTTTGATGGCGAAGTTCTATGGCTGATGGGAAAAACCAGAAAAGAGCTAATATTACAGGGAACTGCAAAATCATAGGTAAACAGCCACTCATTGGACTAACGCCTACTTTATTATATAATTCCATAGTGGCCTGCTGACGTTTCATCATCGTTTCCTGATCCTGACCGGGATATTTTTCTTCAATTTCCTTGATTTGAGGACGAAGAACTCTCATTTTAGCTGTCGACCTATAAGATTTATAAGTCATTGGGAAAATGATTATCTTAACCATTAATGTCAAAATCAAGATAATAAGACCCATATTCCATCCTTGTTTCAAAAAGAAATTAAATACAGGAATCACTAACCATTTATTAACCCAGCTTACAAATTTATATCCTAACTCAACTTGTTCTGATATTTGAAGATTCTCATCTTTATACTCTTTATCATAAGATTTCAATGTTGTATAATGAACTGGACCAAAATAATATTTGAAACCGGCATTTATTTCATTACTGGCAGGATTTACAGTGATAGGAATCATCAATTCTGATTTATAATCTTTTATATATTCTTTATCACTTAGAACTTTTGAAGATATAATAGCATTATCAAATGGCTTATCGCCAATCATTGTTGTAACAAAATACTGATCTTTATAAGCAATCCATTTTAAAGGTTCAGAATATTCATCATTAGAATCTTTACCTTCACTCATCTTCTTTACATCACCGCCCTCATATTTGTATAAAACTCGGGCATATCGCTCTTCAAACTTACGACCTTTTTCTTGCTGACGGATCTTTTGATCCCAATTGATCCTGAAATTAGTGAGACTTTCTGGGTGTAATCCATTGTTCATTCCAACTAAACGAATATCAAAATCAATCATATATTCATCATTGGGTAATGAATATACAAAATCAAGATATTGACTCGAATTTCCCTGAAGACGCATAATCAATGTCTTACCGTCTTCTTTAAGAAGAGGAGTAAAATATTGACTTTCTGTATTTAATCTGATGCTGTTTCTATTGTATAGCTCAAGATTAAACCTGGAATCATCTCCGTCAAATAAAAAAAGACTGTCCCCGGTATATCGTGAAAAATCTTTTAACTGAGCTGAATGAATCCTGCCACCTTTTGTGTTAAATACTAAACGTATTTTATTGTTTTCAAGAGTGACAAATTGTTCATTACCGGTTTTCACAATTGATAATGTGCTATCAATTACTCCTGCATTTTGAAGTGAGTCGGAAACAATCGTTGAATCTGACGAAATATTTCCTACTGGTGTACCGGCACTAAAAAATGAAACAACAAGATTTTCAGACAGTTCTTTACCTTTTATCGAATCTGACATTTTTTGTTGCTCAGAAACGGCAAATGCACCTTCTGCAGCTAATTCTTTTTGTTGCAACAGGATCGAATCCTGAATTTGTTGAAGTGAGTCCTGAACCCTTTTGGCAGCTAATTCTTCTTTACTTGGTCTCATAAATATTGAGAACCCAATCATCACAGCCAGCATCAAAAGCAGACCAATAACTGTATTTTTATCCATTCTTTTTTAACGAAAATAACCGACATTTACACATCGACATTCTTAATTATACTATTTTTAATAGTTTGTTATTAAACAACCTCTTTTTTTAATTTAATGATAAATTTGAAAAGTAAACTTTATTGATTGTCAATTAAAGAAAACATTTTCAAATTTTGAAGGCGCAAAGATACAAAAAAGTAATAGGTTTCCCCAATTTTTAAATACTAATGAAAGCGTTATATTTATATAAAAGCTTTGTTACTTTAGACATAAATCAAGGGGGAAGAAACATTCTCGACCTTAATTTGTTGCTCTAAAGAAGTATCTTCATATAAATTTATCAATTTAGAGTTTTCACATTTCATGATTCTACCATGAAATGTTTGAACAATGGACATATTATGAGTCGACATAACAACTGCTGTTCCCTTTTGAGAAATAGTATGAAGTAATGTAACTATCTGACTGCCTGTTTCAGGATCCAAATTTCCTGTTGGTTCATCTGCTAAAATAAGGGGGGGTGAGTTTAATAATGCTCTTGCAATAACAATACGCTGCTGCTCACCTCCTGATAATTCATGAGGCATTTTATATGTCTTATGTTGCATTCCAACTTGCACAAGTACCTCATTTATACGATCTTTAACAACAGTCTTATCCTTCCAACCTGTTGCTCGTAAAACAAATTCAAGATTCTTCTCAACAGTCCTGTCCATTAATAATTGAAAATCCTGAAAAACAATTCCTATCTTGCGACGAAGATAGGGAATAAATTTCCTTTTTATTTTGTACAACTGATACTCGAAAACTCTTGCATCACCGGAATCAATTGGAATTTCTACATACATACTTTTTAATAGTGTACTTTTTCCGGAACCTACTTTACCGATTATATACAAAAAATCACCCCTGTTTACAGTAAGATTTATATCTTTCAGAATAATGTTCTCGTCACGATTCAACTGAACATTTGAATATTGTACTAATGGTTCTTTGATCATATTATGAAATTTATCGCAAAGGGATAAGCCCAATATTCGCCGTTATTTGCTTTAAGTGAAGCAATAATAATTAATATGAATTCAATAGTCACTACTGCAATGAGAGCAGGAATACCTATAAGAATAATAACTAATATTCCTGATATCACTGTGTAAATAAAATAACTAATCATGAAATTCAATATATTTTTGCCATGCATATTAACACTTTCGTACTTGTCTTTATTTGTCGCCCACATAATAATTGGAACTATAAAACCAAGACCGGGTATCAAAAAACCCAGAAACTGAGACAAATGCATAAACATAAGATATGTATTCTCATTTAATCCCCATAAAGGATTTGACGCCGACGATCGAGAAGAATTTCGTATATCATCGTTGAGAATTTTAGATTTTTCACGCTCATATTCTTCACGGGTAATACTACCTTTTGAATATAGCTCATCCAGGATTTTAAGATCTTCGTATTTCATAATTCAATTTAGGATGGGTATTTAATTATCAAATCATTGAATAAAAAAGAAGTCTATCTTTGTTGTATTCTTATTACAAAGATAAGTTTTTTTTCTTCTTTCTTACCATCTTATATGCAATTAACGCAAAAATAGTTGCCGTTAATGAACCAAGTATATCGCAAATGAAATCGCCCCATTCTGCACTTCGGGTAAGAAAAGCATATTTCTGCAATAACTCAATTATACCACCATAAATAACAGGAACAACAAAACCCCAGAAAATCCATCTGCCTTTAATGATAATTCCATTATTTAGTGTGTAATAATCATAAAAACAAACAATTGACAAAACAAAAAACATCCCAAAATGAACAATTTTATCCCATGGCAACACAACAGGTAACGAAGGAATGTCACTTGGATTAAGTAAACATGTACCAATAAAAATCAACAACCCAATAAAAGCGGGTAATAATATATGTCTTATCGCTCTTCCCATTTTATTTTTTTTCGATTATTACATTAGCAAAGGTAAACAAAGGTAATTAATATTTATTTTTCAACACTAATTTAAAAACATATAACAAAAACTAAACTCCAATTTCATAAAAAAGTTGTTACTTTGTTAAAGCTTAAAATGATAATGAACAATTATATATATATAGAACTATAATGAAAAAAATCTTTTCCTCCGCAATTCTTATATTTTCCGCTTTCGCTGTTTTTGCACAACAACCAATTAGCCAAGAACAAAACAATAAAAATCTACGTTATTTCAATATCAATAAGAGTTTAGATATATTCAATTCTGTTATTAGAGAATTGGATATGTTTTATGTCGATAGCGTAAAAGTTGATAGCTTGGTAGAAAATACTATTCGAAGAACGTTGAATGGAATAGACCCATATACGGAGTTTTATAACGAAAATGATATGGACGAGTTCAACCTTATGACTAAAGGTGAATATGCAGGAATTGGAGCAATAATTTCACAAAGCGACGGAAGTGTGATTATTAATGAACCGTATGAAGGACTACCGGCTGACAAAGCAGGACTTAAAGCGGGCGACCAAATTCTTGAAATTGATGGGGAAGATGTAACAAAATATACTACTAGTGAGGTTAGTGATAAACTAAAAGGTACTCCGGGAACAACAATACAAATAAAAATTCAAAGACCGGGTGAAAAGAAAACAAGAAAATTAACAATAGAACGGGAAAATATAGTTATTCCGGCTGTAACGTATTCTAATATTGTAAATAACAATGTTGGTTACATACACTTTTCAAGCTTTACACAAAATAGTTCAAACGATTTCAAAAAATCATTTGAAGAACTCAAAAAAAATGGCGCTGAATCATTAATCATTGATTTACGTGGAAATGGTGGTGGTATCCTCGAAGAAGCTGTAAGTATCGTAAATTTGTTTGTTCCAAAAGGACAGGAAATTGTATCTACTCGTGGAAAAGTTAAACAATGGGACAGGGTTTATAACACTCAAAACAAACCTCTTGACGAACTAATACCTTTAGTTGTTCTAACTGATACTGGCTCTGCTTCTGCTTCAGAAATAGTTGCTGGGGCACTGCAGGACTTAGACAGAGCTGTAATTATTGGAAACCGTACGTATGGAAAAGGATTGGTTCAGACTACTCGTCAATTACCTTATGATGGTACTTTAAAAGTTACTACTGCTAAATATTATATTCCAAGTGGAAGATTAATACAAGTACTGGACTATTCGCACAGAAATCCGGATGGTAGTGTAGCAAGGGTGCCTGATAGCTTGACAAACATTTTTTATACAAAAAATGGAAGGGAAGTACGTGATGGTGGAGGAATAACACCAGATATTCAGATTACTGACGAAAAAATGGGAACTATTGCTTATTACTTGATTGCTAACAACATAATTTTCGACTTTGTTACTGAATGGGTTCAATCTAACCCAACAATTGCTACTCCTGATAAATTCGAATTCCCGGATGCTGACTATAATTCATTTAAAGAGTTCGTCAAATCAAAAGATTTCAAGTACGACCAAATGAGTGCAAACGAACTGAAATCACTTAAAAGTATTATGGAATTTGAGGGATATATGGAAGGGGCAAGTGAAGAATATAAGGCACTGGAAGCTAAACTTGTACCAAATCTTGACAGGGATTTGAATACTTTCAAAAAGGATATAATTGGATTGTTAAATAATGAGGTTGTAAAGAGATATTATTATCGTAAAGGTATGTTGATTAATGAATTGCAAAAAGATGAAGTGTATGCCAAAGCACTGGAAGTCTTAAAAAATAAAGAGCTGTATAACAGTATTCTTCAACCAAAAAAGACAAAATAGTATTAATTCCATTTTTTACTATGGAAACAGCGGAATTTATCATTCGAATGTTAGTTGCAACGGGTGTGGGGGCAGCTGTGGGACTCGAAAGACAGATAAACAATAAAAGTGCTGGACTAAGAACAAACACGCTGGTTGCTTTAGGTTCTTGTGTGTTTGTGCTAATTAGTGTTAGACTTCTATCTGAAGGGGGAGACCCGACAAGAATAATCGGACAGGTTGTCACGGGAATTGGATTCTTGGGGGCTGGGGTTATTCTGCATAGAGGAGCAAACGTACAAGGACTTACAACAGCTGCAACCATTTGGTGTAGTGCAAGTTTGGGTTGTTTGGCTGGCTTGGGATATTTCTTCGAAGCAGCAATCGCAGCTTTACTTATTATTATAATTAATTTTGCTTTCAAAAAGGCTGACAAATGGTTCGATGAAGAGAAAAAAAGACTGAAAAAGAATAATAATGATGATAAAAATCAATGAATATTACTTTCTATTACCATAACACCGGTACAAATGGACTGACCTTCACAATATTCTGCAAGTGATTTATTATCAATTACAACTTTGTCTTTGAGACTTGAGGCATGAATAAAAGCAAGTTCTCCATTTTTATGATAGGCAAATCCTATATGAGTTACATCTAATCCTTTTATTGATGTTGTAAACGCTATTAGTGCCATATGTGGAATCAAATCTGACTTTTTGCCAATGTACTCTTTGGGTAGATACCAAAATCCTCCTCGTTTATTTATCGCTTCCTCTAATTGTCTGATCTTTTCCAACATAACATCATCATTCTTTAATTGAACGTATGAACTACGGTGTGTCGACATAAAATTGATGGTTTTGGTTTCTTTTATTCCTCCTATCAATTCACTAATATTTTTTACAATTTGCTTTTGGTGATTATCAAAAACCCAATCTGAGGAATAATGAAGTCGTGAGGAATAATCTGTTAATATCCCTTTGCGATAACGAATCGACTTCAAATGTTTTGTGAAGTTCTCAAATGTGGGGTCCCCACCCGATTTAATTGTACAGACCAAGGCTAACACGGATTCTACAAATGTAGTACAATCAAATTCACGCAGATTCACAACAAGCTTTTCTTCTTTTGATACTTCAAGTGTATGGGCTACATATGGGGTATCTAAAAAAAATATTGCAGTTCTATCAAGTAAAGTTTCATCTGAAGTATTCACAAATGGTTCTATATACAATTTGTATTTTTCAAAGATTACGGAATCTTGTTTGTCATAAATCACTTCATCTGCAGCTAACAGCGCTGTAAATGTGAATATTAGCATAAACAGAACTGTCATTAATGTTTTCATATTGTGCTATTTCAGTTTTATAAATTGGAATTATACGCTGATACAGTTAAGCATATACCAAATCGTTATAAACAAAGCGTTTGACTAATCATCAACGTTCTAAGTATTCAACAACAAGAACTTCTTTTGTTGTGTCTGTAATTCTAAACCTATCATCGGAACGGTTACCTACAACCCAAAGTATGTCGTTAACCGAAAAAAGTACCCATACTTTTTCTTTATCGGATAATGAAAATTTACGGTCGGTGAAATAATCGCTCAATTTCTTTTTTCCTTTCATACCAAATGGAATAAACCAATCGCCATTTTCCCATTTACGTAATGTAAGTGGATATGATAACTTGTCGGCATCTGCAAACAAAATATTATTATCTTTCGTAAAGGCGACTTCTTCTCTTTTTTTCTTACTTATTCTTAAATGAATGGGGACGATAATTTCTAAATCATCAACATTTATCAAAAACGACTGCCTTTGATTTCCAACAGGTATCTCTTCTAAAACTAAATTTTCTCTGTCTTTCAATAATCGATAGTTGTTCCCATAAAATATTTTACCGGGTGTTGAATCTAAATTATCAATAATGTCTTCAATAACTGAGGCATTAAATCCGTATGGGGTCAGAACTTCAAAAAGTACCGACGAGGGTGATAACGTTTTTTGAAGCGCAGGTATATGAATCAGATTATTAGAAAACACTTCTAATTTTACTTTTTCAATATAAGCTGCATAAATCTTCTCTGCTTCACTCAAATGTTCTGCTGTTCGTTGAATGGAATCTGATACGGATGGATTAATCTTCTCTAATTGTGGAATTATGTTCAAACGAATGAAATTACGTTTGTAGTTGTCTTCTAAATTGGTACTATCAACAACAAATGGTATCTCTCTTTCATTCAAATAGGTGATTATCTCATCGCGACTGACGCACAGCAAAGGACGGATAATATTTCCATTTTTGGGCGAAATTCCTGTCAACCCTTTTATTCCTGTTCCTCTAACTAAATTAAGTAATACTGTTTCAACGGAATCATCTCTATGGTGAGCAAGGGTAATCGCTTCGGCTTCAAAATGATTCCGCTCAATTTCAAACCAAGCAAAACGTAACTCGCGGGCGGCCATTTCAATGGATATTTTCTTGTCTTCTGCATATTGGGTCGTATCAAAATCAATCGAATGGAATGGAATATCAATATCTTTACACCAATTCTTCACAAATGTTGAATCTCTATCTGATTCTTCACCACGAAGATGGAAATTGCAATGGGCTGCTATACACTGATATCCTAATAGGGTAAGTATATCAAGCAATGCCATTGAATCTGCACCTCCACTTAGTCCTACAATTACTTTGGCTTGTGGATTTAGAAGGTCGTTTTTTCTAATAAATTCTGAAACTTTTTTGAGCATTGTTAATTATTGCATTGATTCACAAAAGTAACTATTTTAATAAGGAAATGAATCGTAATAAGTGAATCTTTCGGTTAAAAACAGTCATAATTCGCAATAAAAAATGTAATTTTGCAAGAAATAGTTTTGTATAGGAAAAGTTTCATTGAAATGAAAGAAAGAATAACAGCATTGCTGGCAGAAATTGATGGCTTATTGGCTGCTTCAAAAGACGAAGTAGAAGCGTTACGTATTAAATACTTAAGTAAAAAAGGCGCTATCCCAACACTGATAGACGATTTTAGAAATGTACCATCTGATCAGAAAAGAGAAATGGGTATGTTGATTAATCAACTTAAACAAAAAGCGCAAGATAAAATACAATTGCTGAAGGAACAGTTTGAAAATAGTACTTCAAGTTATTCATACATAGATCTTTCACGTTCTGCGTATCCTGTAAAATTAGGTACAAGACATCCAATTTCTTTGGTTAAAGAAGAAATTTGCGATATCTTCAAAAGATTGGGATTCTCTATAGCTGAAGGACCGGAAGTGGAAGACGACTGGCATGTGTTCTCTTCACTTAACTTCGCTGAAGATCACCCGGCTCGCGATATGCAGGACACATTTTTTATTCAAAGTAACCCGGATGTAGTGTTGCGTACACATACGTCTTCAGTTCAAACACGAGTGATGGAAAACACACAACCGCCAATTAGAATAATTTGCCCGGGACGTGTTTATAGAAATGAGGCTATCTCTTATAGGGCTCACTGTTTCTTCCATCAGGTAGAAGCGCTTTATGTTGATAAAAATGTTTCTTTCGCTGATCTAAAACAGGCACTTTTGTTCTTTGCTAAAGAAATGTTTGGCGAAAACACTAAAATACGTCTCAGACCTTCATATTTTCCTTTTACAGAACCAAGTGCCGAAATGGATATCTCTTGTAATATCTGTGGAGGAAAAGGTTGCCCTTTCTGTAAACATACTGGATGGGTTGAAATCCTGGGATGCGGAATGGTCGATCCTAATGTGCTCGAAAACTGTGGCATAGATAGCAAAATATATTCTGGCTATGCACTGGGAATGGGGATTGAACGTATTACTAACCTAAAATATCAAGTTAAGGATCTACGCATGTTCTCTGAAAATGATGTTCGATTTCTGGATGAATTTAAATCTGCTTATTAACAAATGACTGTACATTATGAAAAGAATATTTACTTTAATAATCAGCACATTGCTAATTACGGGGGGAATAATTAATGCCCAAGAAACGGTAAGAATAAATGCAATAAAAGCTAATAATTTCGGGGTGACTTACACTTTACCCAAAACTTCTCTTGTTTTTAATTTTACTATCAAAAAAACTACAAAAACTAAAGGTGATTTTTACCCGTATGCTAAACAATATTTAGGAATTGAAAATCCTATTACTGAGAATGAAGTAATTTATACTTTAGAAAATGTAGAGGCTTATAATAAAGGTATTCCTGATAAAACAAATTCTTTTCTGGTTGAATTTAAATCAAATTCTCTTGAACCGTATGTGTTTCTTACTAAGGATAATTTAATTTGTGCGATTAACGCAACGCCTGAAATTGAACTTGTTTCTCTAAAAAATGCTGCTACTAAAAGCGAACCGCTTGTAAATGCTCAACGCTTTTTCTCGCAAGAGGTCCTCATAGCGGGATCTACAGCTAAACAGGCGGAATTGGTGGCGCGACAAATACTGGATTTGAGAAGAAGTCGTACGGACATACTTACGGGTGAGGCTGATAACATGCCCCCGGATGGCGAGGCTTATAAAGTGGTGATGGAACAGATTAACATTCAGGAAAAAGCATTGACTGAAATGTTTTCCGGAACTACACAGACTGAAACTTTTACTCAGGAATTTACTTTTGTGCCTGATGAAAAAAATGTCGAAAGGGCTGTTGTGGCAAGGTTCTCAGAAAAACTGGGATTAGTGGATGTGGACGATCTGGCAGGGGAACCAATTTACTTGACTCTTACAAATAAAACACCGCCGGTAGCTGTTGTGCTTACTGAAAAAGAACAGAAAAAAATGGATGAAAAGTTTGCTACTGGACTGGTTTATAATATTCCGGGTAAAGCTCAACTTATAATGGAATATAAACATCAACCTATTATTACTAAGGAATTTGATATTGTTCAGTTTGGCACAAAAGATGTACTGGTAAAAAAGATGTTCGACAACATGAAAATGCCAATCAAAATATTATTCTATACTGAACTGGGTGCAATTAAACAAATCATACAATAATGAAAACAAAAAACATTTTAGCAGTTTTACTCGTTATTTATGCTGCTCTGTGGTTTAATGGGTGTGATAACGAGAATAATCAATCAAATACATCTGTTGAATTTGATACAATAGTTGTGCAAAAACAAATTCCGTTGATTGAGGTGGCTGATTCAACTTTACCTTTTGCTGATTTCAAAATCAATTTTATATATCCTTCAAAATTCGGAAACGACTCAAATCTAATAAAACTGCAACAGATTTTCGTGCAAGAGTTCTTTGGCGATTCAATCGATTCGTCATTATCTGTTATAAATGCGCTTAATCAATATCAAACAAATTATACAAAGGAATATCAATCTCTTTCTGAATATTTTGAATCGGATAAACAGAAAATGGATGGCAAAATTCCAATGTGGTATTGGTATTCAATCAATCTTGAAAATAAGATAAATTTCAAAAATGATTCTCTTTTGAGTTTTGCTGTCGAATATAGCAACTACACAGGGGGTGCACACGGTTCATTTAATGTGAAAAATGTGAATTTGGACCTTAAAACAATTAAGGTTATTAAAGAACAAGATATCTTTATCGCTGATTATAAACCAATTCTTACAGAAAAGATATTGAGCAGATTGATGGAAAAATATAACATTTCAACTATCGATTCTCTTGATGCTGCTGGATTTATTTTCCCTGAAGGTATCGTTCCAAACAATAACTTTTGGCTTGATGCTGACAGCATTCATTATGAGTATAACCAATACGAAATTGCGCCTTACTATATGGGCGTTACCGAAGTGGCTATTCCTTATTCTGATTTGAATGATATCCTGTTACCTGATGGTTTCCTAAAATGGTTCATAAATAAAGAACAAAAGGATTAAAACAATCAATCAATTTTATCTCCACCGTTCTGCAACGGCATTTGCATAAGGGTCATAACTCTCGGTCATACTTGGAATAA